>OBVA01000065.1_pt1 | contig 49715 bp, 49 predicted proteins | sample 1495021 | NCBI WGS metagenome assembly OBVA01 (sample SAMEA2579965, study PRJEB22360) | human gut metagenome | biome: human gut; feature: human-associated habitat; material: faeces | place: Denmark | collected 2008/2010
TGTTGAAAAAGCAAAGAGATATTTAAAATTTTGATTAACAATTTTTATAAAAAAAATTCTCTGAAAATTTTGCTAATTAAAATATAAATTGTATCTTTGTAATGTAATCAAAAAGCGATGTTTGACATATTGAAACAATATAAAATTAATTTATTCCTTTTCTCTTTTTCTTATAAATCATTTAGTTTTATAGAGAAAAGGATATAATAAAATAAACTTAAAAACTAAATGTATTTTATTATGGAAGAATTAAAGAATGTAGTAGTAGAAAAAGAAGTTGCTAACAACAAAGTAAACAAAGTTAGTGCAAATAAAGCAAAAGCGCAAGCAAAAGCAAATAGCACTATTAAATTATCAGTTGATAGTATTTTTAAAAGTCTAAATGAAAAAACTAACGGACTTTTAAAAACTTCTTTAGGAAAGAAAACAGAAATTTATATTGAAAGTCTTTTTGCAGAGTTGAACGAAAAGCAAAAGAAAGCGTATCGAAAGAAATTAAGAAATACAACTTTTTCTTTGCTTGATTCGATTTGCAAAGCGAAAGAAGAAAAGAAACAAAATGAACTAAAAACACTTGTTTCTGCATTTACAGAATTTTATAAGCAAGTCTACAAAGTGAATGATTTTTCATTTGCAAGTATTGCAAGCGAAAATACAAAGGACACAAAAAAAGAAGTTCTAACAAAAGGTTTACAAATAGTCAAAAATTTCAAGTAATTAAATGATATGCTATTAAATGTATTTTTATTTGTTGGTGTAATTTGGGTATTAATTCAGATTATCAAAGATACAAAAGATTTTTTAAAGAACTTATAAACTAAATAAAAAGTAAGGGAAAGCAAATAAAAATGTTTGTCCCTTACTTTTTATTTTTGAATGTTAATTTTAACGTAACCGTACCCCGTTTTTAGTAGGCCATGATTTTCGTTCTTCGTGATAAAGGCTTGCCCAGATAGGTAAGCCTCCTTTTAGTACCACCAAAATTTACCTCCTTATGATAAGGGCATACCAAGATATCCCTCAACACACAAAGAAGCCAGAGACCTAACATCCCTGGCATTCATCTTACAAAAGAATATTCAATATCTCCTTAATCCTATCCTTCCCTAAGACCCTCCTACCATTATTTATCTCATAGAAGAAAGTATAATACATCTCAAGTTCTTCCATCCAAATCCTATCTCCTCCCTCCAATAATGGTTCTATTCTCATCATATCCTCGGGATTAATCCATAACCGATACCAAACCCTATTACCTTCAGAACATCTTAGGATTCTCTTATGGTCATCATCCCTTATCGCTGTTACCTTTACCATATCCTTACCGATGTTAATATCTTCCATAACTTAATAAATTATGGGTTCATCTTCTGTAATGGGAGGGAGATTATCTCCCTCTCTTTTAATTCTCTCTAAATCCTCCAAGGCACACTCTAGTATTTTAATACGGTTATTATTATATGCTTTACTGGTGGGGAACCAGAATCCTGTTTTCAACAAAGGTTTATAACCCCTCAATTTCTCTAAAGGTACCTTATACCATGGCTTACTATCAACGGTTAACCCATATCCTCCTAAAATTAAGATATCAGGAGTACAATAAGTGAAGTATACATCGGTAAGGTTAAACCTTTGTGGAGTAAACCAGGGTCTGATTACCTCTCTCCATAAGTATGTACCATCATTAGAAAGATTGAACTCTATATTAATGGTTCTACTCACCTCTATCAGGTCAACACATAATCCTCCTAGATAATTTGGTATATTAATCCTTCTATCCCGAACTGTCTCAAGGACATTCTTTACAGGTAAGTAATAATTTCTTATCCTTTCTTCGATTACCTTATTCTCTTTGGAATTATAATCGATTGCAGTGTACGTAGGCTTTTCCATTCTTCTCTAATTTTCTTTCAAACCATTGGCAGGTAATACACCTTGGGCTTCCCACCATTACTTCTGTCTCTCCCTTGATTACTGGGCAAGGATTGGTAAGCTTCTTTTGCCTACCAACCTTCTCAGTCTTAATCTCTCTGTTCATGTTTCTTTTCTATATAAGTTATTATAAAGTATATCGGAAATAGTGGCATGATTAACCAGATAGTTAGGAATAGGAATCCCGGTCTAGTTAATCGGTGCATTGAGCATATTACCCTGGTCATAAACCAGGCAGGTATAATACAGATAGCATATATTATACCCAAGATAATCCATAGAGTCATTGTTCGAAGTATTTATTTACGATTTTGGATATCTTCTTATCTAACTCTACTATTAGTTCGCTGAAGTCTTTGTCCTTCATATCCTTAATCTTGGATTTGATTAAGTCCAGATTTCTCTTAATTGAGAAGTAGGATTTGAATGCTTGATAATCCAATTCCGATTTATCCGTAAGAGGTAGGATAACACTTTGCTTACCATCTAACCTTGTATAGAATCCATCGGGTCCCAGGGTTCTTGATACCTTTACTTTGTTACTCAGGATTGCAAACCCACCTTTCTTGTCGATAGATTCTACCTTTACTTTCTCCATTAAGGTTTTGCCATCAGAGAAAATTACTTCTTCACCCTCCTTTAGCTTTTTGGTTTCTTTGTTCTTTTTCATATCTTTATTAATTAGTTTATGCAAATATACGAAATTATTTATTATCTGTATAATTTTGAATCATAAATTTTAAATCCTCTGAGGTAAAGGATTTGCGACTTAAGATTTCCATAAGTTCTACAGGAGTAAGGATTAATCCATTTGGAGTAAAAAGTCCTCTAGAGTGTTCTGGAATTATGCCCTGGAATCCCCAATTGTTATATGAGTTAATAATCATGGAATTATCTCCGGTGAGCATAGCAATGTAATTTTCTGAAGTTTTAATACGTTCTCTTCTGAAAGTACCAACTTCTATCCATAAGGAATTAAGATGGATAGTGTAATGACGATAATCCGGAGTGATTAATGGGAGGATTTCCATCGAAAAATCCTTTCTTACCTTATCATCTTCTTCTTTAATGTTATGCCAGAAAGCACAATGAAAGCAAAGTTGTTTGGCTTCCATTATTTTAGGGATTGCCCTAGATAATTCGTACTGATGCAAGTCGATAGGTTCATTGCATAGGTGACATTTTTCAGTTTCCATATTTCTACATTATTAAATTATATAGGATAATAGAACCTAAAGAACCATCCCAAGCAGGGTATTCAGCAATACTTTCTAATCTTTAATGAACTTTAAAATATAACGTTATGGATAAGTTAACTAATGAAATGATTGTGGCTCTAGCCAATGATTTGGGACTAGAACCAGCCTTGCTTAAATCAGTACAACTGGTAGAAGCAGCAGGCAGAGATGGATTTTTAGTAGATGGTAGACCTCAAATTCTGTTCGAAGGTCACATTATGTACAAGGAAATCAAGAACAAATTCGGTTTGGACAAGGCAGTTGCTGCTCAAAAGAGTTATCCTACCATTTGTTTCCCGAAATGGGACAAATCTAAGTATCTTGGTGAAGCTCATGAGTACAAAAGACTCGAAATTGCCAAGAAAATTGATGAAGAATGTGCTCTAAAGTCAGCTTCTTGGGGAATGTTTCAGATTATGGGCTTCAATTTTGCCTATTGTGGGTGTAAAAATGTCTTTGATTTCGTCAAAAAGATGGAAGAATCTCATGCTTCTCAGCTGAAATTGATGTATTATTACATGAATAATACCCGTTGTTTGAAGAACTTGAAGGAACATGACTGGGCAGGCTTTGCTCGGAAGTATAATGGTCCTGGTTATGCTGAAAATGCCTATGACCAGAAGTTAAAAAACGCTTACGAAAACTTTAAAAACAAGATATAATGAAGGTAATTTACAACAAATTCATCCCTTTCAAGGGATACAAGGCAATGAACCTATTCGGAATTGTCTTTGTGAGAAAAGGTGCTAAGTTTGACACCTATGATTACAACCATGAGCACATTCATCTCAAGCAAATGCAAGAGATGTTATGGGTATTCTACTACTTATGGTATGCAATCGAGTACTTAATCATCATGTTCTTTGCTAAGTGGAACAAACAAAGCGAAAGATACCATGATGTAAGCTTCGAAGAGGAAGCCCATAATAATGACCACGACTTGGAGTATATCCGAACTCGTAAACATTATTCCTGGGTTAAGTATGTAAAACTTAGAAGCTACAAGAAATAAGTATTTTTAATTACATAATCTTTTCCCGTTACAATTGACCGAGCTTTAGTCTTACTTATTTTAAATTTTTGGGCTAAGTATCTTGAGGTAGTATTGGGATGTCTCAACTTATATCTATATACTCTAAGCCTTAATCTATCAGAGTAAACTCTAGCTCGGCCATCAGTTTGTTTTTGTGCATTATTTTCAGAAACTGTACCCCAGTATAGATTTTTATAATGATTGTTACAGGGGTTATTGTCTATGTGGCATACACAATTTTTATTATCTGGATTGGGAACCCAAGCTAAAGCCACTAATCTTGCCAGAGTTTGTCTGGAGTTACGTTTTCTACCTCTAACTCTAACACTAACGGTGGGCTTAATATAGGTTCCATTTCTTTTAGAGTTAGTTCTATAACCTACTTTAAGCTCTTTTAGAGTATTATTAGATTGGATTTTAAAAGCTTTACCTCCTTTAGTAACATATAAGTTACAAAAACCGGGTACATTACATTGAACTAAATTTTTCATATATGAATATATTAGGTGTTTCAGCCGCCCAAGGGGCGTTATTATTTCCATTTTTACATAGTAAGAAATATAAAATACTAGCCAATATTGAACCAAGAGGAGTATTTCATACTAGTTGCGAGAGTCAATGGAAGTTAAACTTTGGGGATATACCCTTTTATAGGGGATTTTGTTTACAAGAATTTGATGAGAAAGTAGATATTGTGGTTGCTTCCCCAGATTGCGGGATAGCTTCAATTATGAGGCTTTCAAAGGTAAAAGAATTGGGTAATCCTAAGGATAACAGGAGTTTAAATCTAGTAACTGCTGCAATATTAGAATATAAGCCTAAGATTTTTCTTATTGAAAATCTTCCTCGTTTGCTATCTTTGCTTCCTTATGAGTTCTTTAATTTAACCTTTAAGGACTATAAACTTATTTTTCATGAAAGGTCAGTTTCTGACTATGGGAACTCTCAAGTATCAAGGAAACGTCTAATCATCATTGGAGTGCATAAGAAAACCGGTAAGAAATACTTGAATGCTTTTGATGAAGTATTCCAAGTAAAAACTCCAAAACTTACTAGAGACTTGCTCTTTGTATCTCCTTACGGGAGTAATTATAATATCCCAATAGAAAAAACTTTGGCGATGTATGATTATCGAAAACTCCCCGAAAAGAAGAATCTGACTGTTGAGAAGATTCAAGTATTATGGAATAGTGCTTTCAAGAACGAGAAGAAATGGCCCATTAAAACTGCAAAGATGAGTACTCTCCCGGGAGTATATCGATTAGAATTAGATAAACCACCTCTAACTTTAAGACCTGCAGATAGGCAATTTAGACCTGATGGGTATCCTCTTGGGATTAATGATTTCAAGGTAATTATGGGATTTCCTAAAAAATTTAAGATTTACATTGACCAAGAAAATTACCTTTATTGGTTAAATAAAGCAAGGTATACAATTGCCAAAGGTTCGGTATATGAGGTGGGGATTTGGTTTAAAAAATGTATCAAAAGGGTCTAGGTACACTTTCATGTTAATATATACTAAAGTATATATTACTCCAAACTACCCTTTGAAAAATATAGATATATAATATACTACGTATATATATCTATATTTTTATATACGTATAATAGCTATTGTTTGTAGTAGATATTGGATATATGTTTTAGGATATAGGAAATTTATCTCACTACGTTCGATAAAAGGTAATCGCTTAGCGATTACCGATAGTTAGTAATAATTAAATTTTTCGTGATGATGAAAACAGATAAAAACAAGTGGAAGAACTTTGTGTTCCTTTTGCTACTAGGATTTACTATTTACCTTTGCTTCAGGAATTACAAACTGAATTCATATATCAGTCAACTTCCTGATTCATCGGTCATTGGCATTCCTGATACAATCAAATTGAAAGAGAACTTCAAACCTGTGATACCCTATACACAATTGGTTCAGCCCCAGAGAATTCTTCTCTACGACTTCTATCGAAACAGTAGCAATTCGACTAAACCCCAGGCTTCTGATTCAACAGCGGTTACTTCGAATAGGATTAGTAGAGAAGATTCTTTGGTCCAATTTACCTTGGATAAAAACCAATTGAATCTAAGTTTATTCAACAAGGAAACAAACTCCTATTCAACGAGAATGTTTAACATGGACTTAGGTAAGTATAAGTACAATTGGTATGAAGGTCAATTAACTCAAAAAAGAATTAGAAAACTAACTCTAAGTCCATACGTTTATGGTAAATATAGGGTATTTAATCAAATGTTAGACATAGGGACAGGCCTTTCAATCAAGACTACTAATTTCAATTATAAACTCGGTATAAATGCTTTTCATTATCCGAAGTTCTTTTCGGGAATAAAAGCTGACTTAGAGTTTTCAGTAACATATAACTTTTGATTATGGCAAAGAAGATTAACATAGAAACTAACACATCTGCTCTCACAAGGGAAGAACTAGCAACACTTGCTAAAGTTAGTAATGATGTTTTTTACTTTAGCCTTTTCACTTATGTGATACACCCTATGAGGGGAAAGGTAAGATTCGAACTTTACCCATATCAAAAATCGGTTCTGTATAATTTCGTAAAAGAACGTTTCAATATTCTGCTTAAGTTCAGACAGGCAGGTATTACAGAGCTTATTTCTATGTACTGCCTATGGTTGGCAATGTATCATCCTAACAAGAAGATTAACATTATCTCAATCAAGGACACAACAGCAAAGAAGGTACTTAAGAAGATTAAGTTCATGTACAAAAACCTGCCATGGTATTTACAGACACCGATTATAAATGGTCGTTCGGGAGAATATGGTTCTGCATCAATGATAGAGTTCGATAATGGCTCATTCATAGAATCTATCCCAACGTCTTCAGAAGCCGGTCGTTCAGAATCTCTATCCTTACTGGTAATTGATGAAGCAGCAGTAGTTAGATGGGCAGCCCAGATTTGGGCAGCCGCTTTTCCTACTCTTTCCACTGGTGGAGCTGCTATCATCAATTCCACTCCTTATGGAGTTGGTAACTTCTACCACTCAACTTGGGTTGATGCTATTGCAGGTGGGAATCCATTTAACCCACTCAGATTGTATTGGCAAATGCACCCAGAACGAGACATTAATTGGTACAATGAAATGTCTTCTGCTTTGGGAACCAAAAGAACTGCACAAGAAATTGATGGTGACTTCTTATCATCTGGAAATACGGTCTTCGACTTAGCTGATATCAAAGCTATCGAAGACTGTCTTAGTGATTATCCGGTTATTAAGAAAAGATTCAATGGTCAATATCGGCAATTCTTAGAACCAGCACCAGATAAGGAATATTTCATTGGTGCTGACGTTTCAACTGGTAGGTCTTCTGACTACTCTGCATTTACTTGCATGGATAAACAAGGAGAAGAACAAGCAGTATTCAAAGGTAGACTTTCAGTAGATAAGTATGCAAGGTTACTTGGAGATACAGGGCATTTGTTTAACTTTGCTACCATTGCTCCAGAATCCAATGATGTTGGATTAGCAGTAACTTCTGCTCTTCAAACTGAAGGTTATCCTAAACTGTATTATTATCAGAAAATGCTTAAGAAGAAAGGTAAATCTAGACCTGAGGTAGATAAATCTCCAGGATGGTTAACTACACAAAAGAACCGTTCTGTTATTGTAGAGGGACTTGAACAGGATATTCGAGAAGATAATATTACTGTTAAAGACCCTTTCTTTGTTCAAGAAGCATATACCTTCATATATGATGGTTTAGGTAGGCCAGTTGCAATGGGTAAGCATAGAGCTAATAATTCTACAGTAGATGTAGACCTAGAGGGGGATGTATATGCAGATGACTCTATATTCGGTAAAGCAATCTGTAATCACATAAGAAAAGGAAAAACTAACGTAATAGTACAACCGAAATGAAAAAGCTCAATTTTAATTGGAGTTGGGGTAGAAAGAAAGACCCACCTCCTGAATCAAACAAGGAGCCAAGCAAGCCAAAAGCTGCTGCTATATCTCCTGGTAGAGTATCAGTAGATGAAGATAACTCTTTACTCAGTACTCTGAAAGGGATGACCGTAATGGTAGATCCTTCTTTTCGTGTTGAAGTAATCCCTTTGATTCGTGATTTATATAAGGTAAATCCGGATATGGGCATTGCTTTGCAGGATATGTTTAAGTTGGCAAACACAGGTCATACGGTAACATTCCCAAATAATTCAGATGCCGAAGCAGATAAGATGAGAAAACATCTTACCGAAGCTACAAAGAAATGGTCTAGGTATACTGCTGGTATAGACGGTCTAGTTAATAAGATGATTGTACAATGCCTTGTTAGTGGAGCTATATCTGTTGAAGGAGTTCCCAATGATAGGCTAGAAGGTTTAGATACAGTCTTATTCCTTAGACCAGAGAACATTGTTTTCAAAAGGGAGAACAATGGAGTATATTCCCCTTACCAGAGGAATAAGAATTACTTTGTTAAGCACCAAGATTATATCAAACTAAACCCAGAAACTTATGTGTATGCTGGTATGTTTAATGATACCGATGAACCTTATGGGATTCCTCCTTTTATGGCAGCATTGGATTCATTAAAAGGTCAACATGATATGAAGGTTAACTTCAAACACATAATGGAGATGGTTGGTATGGTAGGATTCTTGGAAGCTAAGATGACTAAACCAGACCAGAATCCTAATGAAAGCTTACAAGCTTACCAGAATCGTCTTGAACGTATACTAAAGGATTTGAAAAGAAATCTTCGTAATGGCATGAAGGACGGAATAGTAACGGGTTATATTGATGACCATGAGTTTAAACTCAATTCAACTACCAAGGAGCTTGGTAATATTGAGAAACCCTGGAACATGAATCAGCAATCAGTTGCAAATGGTTTGGGAGTTAATGGAAACCTTATTGGAGTTAGTTCAACAACGGGAGAGGGAGCAACGGGTATAATGCTGTCTAAATTAATCAGCCAGTTAAAAAATATCCAAATGCTTGTAACTTATGTATTGGATTTTCTTTATTCTCTAGAACTACGTCTGGCAGGCTTTGATAATAAGGGAATAAAGATATCATGGGGAACTTCAACTATCTCTGATGAAGTTAAGGTTCAACAAGGTCTTCAGTATAAAATCCAAAACCTGGATTTATTATATAAGGCTGGTATCATTAGCCAAGACCAATATGCTTGGGCAATGGGTTATGATTCTCCTGATGAGAATGAACCAAGAGTTTCACTTGAGGACCAATTTGCTAAAGGCGGTAACTCAGACCCTCAAGAAGGAACTAAGAAGAAGCAAAGGCAAGATGATAAAAATCAATCTGCTCGTAGGTCAAGAGATAAAACTAATCCGGCTCCATCTCGTGGAGACCAAAATACAAAAGCAAGATGAGTAAATTTACTAAAAGAAACAAAGAGCATCTTGATTCAATGGTGATTGGCCAGGGTCATACCATTATGGCTGGGTATATCCCAGAAGCAGTTGGAGCCCAGGCTTTCTCAGAGAATTATTACAAATGGAAGACTCCGACACCGGATACCATTGCTCAATTTGGATTTTGGGGAGGGGATATAGATTATAATACCTATTATCCAAACCTTGATAAATCGGAACTTACTCCGAAGGACGAAGAGTTCATAGAACCAATGTTTAGGTTACTTTCTGAAACGATTGTATCCAAGAACTGGAATCCTACTGACTTTGGTCAGAATGGAGTACTTAAGGCTTCCATGAAACTGTTACTCGGGCAAACAGTAAATTGCGACCATGAAACAAATATTGGTAATGCAATTGGAGCTGTATCTCAAGTAATGTGGCAGGAGTCTTATAAGGATGGAAGCTTTACTATACCTGCAGGTATCAACGGTATTTTGAAGATTGATGGTAAAGCTAACCCAAGAATTGCTAGAGGTATTCTCATGGAACCTCCTTCAATTCATAGTAACTCGGTAACAGTACAGTTTAAGTGGGATAAATCACACCCAGGAATGGAAGATGGTGAATTCTATCAAAAACTTGGTACTTATGACTCTAAAGGTGAAATGGTTCGTAGAATAGTTACTGAGGTAGTTCGATATATGGAAACATCCCTGGTATCTCATGGAGCTGATTCATTTGCTCAAAAGATTGGTGAAGATGGTAAAATCATTAATCCAACCTTTGCAAAAAGAACCTGGTCTTCTTATGAGGAATATCGGGATGACAAGTCCAAACAGTACTTCTTTACTGACTACAAAACGGATTTCAACTCATTCCAAGAAAAGGACAATACTCCAGATTCTTTTAATGATAATGGTACCCAAGAAAATCATAATCCTAATAAAGAAAATATGAACAAAGAATTGCAAGAATTTTTAGAAAAGCTTTTCGGAGATAACATGTTATCTCTGGCAGAGGGCAAAGAAATGACTCAGGAAGAAGTTATTTCTTGTATTCAAAGCTTGGTATCATCCAAAAACAGTCTTCAGACAACGGTAGATAATCTTACTACAGAGAAATCTTCTCTTACAGAACAGATTACCAACCTGAATGCAGAAGTTGCAAACTTGAAGGAAATGGCAACTGTAGGAAAGAATCACATTGCTTCTCTCCGTGAAAATGCTGTTACTACTTACAAGAAGTTGATGGGTGACAAAGCCGATGAAACTATTGTTACAATGTTGAATGCCGAAACTACTGGCATCGTTACTCTCATCTCCTTAACTAAGGATTATCAGAGTCGTCTGGAAGAAAAATTCCCAATGGTATGTGCAAGCTGTGGTTCTCATGATGTAAGCCGTGCTTCTTCTGTTGCAGAGAATGATGAAAAGACTGGAACTCAGAAACCTGCAACTACTTCGAATGCAGAAGCCAAGTCTACTTCGGAAACCCTCGAAGACTTGTATAAGAAGAAATTCAAGTAATAATCGATAAATATCACTGTTATGACTAAAATCGTAAACAAAGACCAGCCAATGACGCTGTTTGGGGAAAAGACCCCAAGAGCGGTGATTTACAAAAGTGAATCACACAAATTGCACCAAGCTTTCTGTGTAAAAGATGGTGAAACAATTTTGCAAGGTATGCCGGTAGCTCTTGGAGAAGACGGTTTAATTGAGCCTTACACTAAATCTACTCAGGTATATATCGGAGTGGCAGTAACCGACAATGTAAATCCTGCTTACCAAGCACAGAACAAATTCCCAGTAGAGGTAACTGTTGCTGTAGAAGGTTACATGATTTGTAACTGGGTATCTAATGCTGCTGACTTAAAAGCAGGATATGTAGTTCCCTCTGGTGACTTGCTGAACGACAGATTTGTAAAAGCAAATCGGTCAACAGATGCTACACCTTTCATTGCCATCATACCTGCAGATGAGGCAAACGAGGTAATTCAAGTACTTATTAAATAAGAGAAGAAGAAACATGGAAAAAGTTGATATTTCAAAATTGAAGAGAGAAGACTTCGCAAAAGAACTTCCTCAAATGGTACAGCAGTTGGATGCTTACCGTCAAGGTTCACAGAACAAAAAACCTGTGGACATCACATTAGGTGAACTTACCACTGGTAAATGGGGTATTACCCAAGATGAATTGTTCGAGAAGTTGGATATCAATCCGAAAATCGACACAATGGAAAACATCTTCACGATGCCTCAGCAAGATGTTCGTTGGATTGTTCCGGAAATCATTCGTTCTGCTATCACTCTTGGTATGCGTCAAGCTCCGTTCTATCCGGAGATTATTGCATCTGACCAGTCAATCAGTGGTCTTAGCGCAATCATGCCGATGATTAATATGTCCGATGCTGCACCTGCAAAGGTTAACGAAGCAGAAACTATCCCATTGGGAGATGTAAGCTTTGGACAGAAATCAGTAAGTCTCTTCAAAATTGGTAAGGGATTCAAACTTACTGATGAAGTTCGTAACTACGTATCTCTTGATGTATTGGCAATCTACCTTCGTGATTTCGGTGTTCAGCTCGGTTATGCAATGGATACTCTGGCCATGGATGTTGTTATCAATGGTAACAAACCAGATGGTTCAGAATCTGCTCCGGTTATCGGTGTATACGAAACTACGAATGGTATCACTTACAAAGATTTGCTGCATATCTGGGTAAGAGCTGCTCGTATGGGACGTAACTTTACTACTATGATTGGTGGTGAAGACCAAGCAATTGAAATGCTGAACTTGCCGGAATTCAAAGAACGTCATTCTGGTACAACTGAAGCTACACTGAATGTGAAGTCTCCTGTACCTAAGAATGCTAACTTCTACATTCACCCGGGTACACCTGACCAAGGCTTGCTGTTGATTGATACAACTGCTGCCTTGATTAAGTTGACTGCAAAACAGTTGATGCTTGAATCAGAAAGAATCGTATCAAATCAAACTCAGGCAATCTATGCTACTCTGACTACAGGCTTCTCTAAGATGTATCAGGATGCTGCATTGATTCTGTCTGCAGAGAAGAAGTTCACCGAGTTCGGATTCCCTGAATTCATGAACATTGACCCATATCTCTTGGTTAACCTTGAGTAATACTACACCTGGTTTATTTTACAAATAATTCCATTTCTCAATGGGGTAGGTTTTGCGAGGACCTACCCCTAATTTTAAACATCTAAAAACTTAGTAAAATTATGGATAAATATAAAGTAACTGTAGGTGCTAAAGCTTACAGCTTCCATGACCAATCTACAGGTATTACAATTTGTAGAGGAGAAGAAAAAGAATTGAGTGCTCGTCAGTACAGAACCAAAAAGATTCAGATGGCTTTGAATTCAGGTCACCTGCGTTTGGTTCTTGATAAGAAAGCTACCGACAAATACTCCAATGATGACATCGATAAGTTGGAAAAGAAACTGAATGCTCAGTTCGAAAAAGGCATGGAAATCAAAAAGATTGCCAAAGCCTATACTCTCGAAGAAGCAACCCTTATCGCTGCTCGTCACGAAATTGTTGCCGACAAAGGTGATACAGTTGAAACTCTGATTCAGGTTCTGTTGGAAGAGTTCGAAGAATCTAAAAAATAAGATACCATGGACAATCTAGACTTTGTAGCTATTGCGAATGGTCTGGAAGTTTCATTTAGAGTATTAACCAAAGTCCCAGCCAAGGCCATTTTTGACTGGGACTTTGGTGATGATAAGGGGTCCGCTTACGATGTTAAGCAACCAACTTACACTTATGAAAAGTCCGGATTTTATACAGTAGCACTGAATATCACGAACTCCGATGGACTTAATCTTTCTGCTACCAAATTAGTAATTGTAAATACAGAGGCTGTTACTACATTAACGGACAGTATATATAACCTTATTAATTATTTCATTCCTTCAGAAATCTCCGATGGTATGACCATAGAGGAGAAGGAGATGTACATAACTAAATGGCAATTATATATCCAACCACTAGTAAATCATTGTATTCCTTTGGATAAATATAATGATGAATTAATGTACGAAGCTCTAGAAAACCAATTAATAATGGAATTGGCAGCCTGGGATTATCTAAATGTCAAGCTCCTTAATTTATTAACGAGTACCGGAGAATACCTTAGTCAACTAACATCAACCAAAGAACAAGAGGGGGATGGTAGTTCGAAACCAGAACTTACCCGAGGTGATAGGATTAAACAAATCACTACTGGGCCTACTGAAGTACAGTACTATGATATGCTTTCAGATTCAACATCTTCATTATGGAAAACATTCTCACAAGCTTTGCAACCTGGAGGTGTCATAGACGAATTAAAACAAAGACTTTGTATGTTAGCTACAAGATTGGAAATCTACTTACCATTCTGTGCACCAGTTAATAAGTTAGTAGTTCCTCGAGTAGTTGACAGAAGAAGACCAGGTATATTGGATGGACCTAATCCAAGTGTACCAGTAAAAAGAAATGGTAGAACCTTAATCAAGAAAAGATGACCAAGACTCCTCATAGAATGGTAAAGAATCGTTCTTGGGATAGATACAAGAAGATTATCAATGATTTCTTGGATATAGATGCTGGAAGGCAAACTATAACTTGGGCAAAGAATGTAAATCAACTCCTAAGTCATGGAGAAGATTATATCCCTAAATATTATAATATACCCATCGAGGCTCTTTGTTATTACAATGCCTTTCGAAACTGGCCTATCAATAAAGCCACCATCACAGGAGAACTCGATGATGAGAATCTATCCATACTAGTTACAAAGGCCTATATAGAAAACCTGGGACATCTAACTCCAGAAGGTTATTGGGATTTTAACTGGTCTGAGGATAGGTTCGTAATTAATGGTATTACTTATAAACCTGCAGGAGATACACAAGTTGCCCAGGCCAAAGATGAAGCATTGGTGTTCATGGTCATTCTCAAGAGAGATAGAGATACCAAAATCGAATTTGTAGAATAAAAATGAACGTATATGGCAAAGATGTTACAATTACGATGGACTCGAATTGAAACCCAAAATGGGATTTGGTTCGATAGTAATATGGTAATCCTACATGGTATATGCGGAATACATGTTGAAATGAAAGGGCAAGGAAATGATATTACAGCCATGCAATCCATGACTGGTGATAAATACGTTTCTTGCTTTCAAGATTATTTCGGAGACCTTTGGGATAAGATAATACCTCATCCAGGTATTGGGCAAACTATGAAGTTCAGAGTCAACAGATTACCAGATTATGCAATAATCAGAGGTGATGTTGAGGATGGCGGAGATGTAGACCCTGATAATCCAGGAATACCCATGAATGCTTTCTGTGGTTCAGAAGGAGAACCATTCATGGGTAGTGATACTGAACTGTTCTTGGGTAAACAAATGATTAATTAACCCTTAAATATATGAACCTATATGTACGTAAGTAAATATTACACCTGCGAGGAAATTGACCAGCGGTTGTTACAAGGTTACTATGATGACTTAGTGACTGCTGGTTTTGCTGGAACTCTCAATGAATTCTGGGCCTTCATTCTCTCTATTAAGAACAAGGTTGATAAGAGAGAGGGATATGACTTATCGAAAAACGATTTTACCGACGAACTGAAAAGAAAGTTGGATGGAATCGAAGAGAAAGCCAATTACATCACAAAAGTTTCTCAGTTAGAAAACGACTCTAAGTTTCAAACTGAAGAAGAAGTTAAGAAAACGATTGATGATTTGGTTGACGGTGCTGGTGATGCTCTAGATACTCTTAAAGAGTTGGCAGAAGCATTAGGAAATGACCCCAACTTTGCAACCAATATCACAAATAAACTTACCGACCTTCGTAATGATTTGACTGCTGAGGTTAATCGGGCAAAAGAAAAAGAAGCCGAACTCGGTTCTCAAATTACAGCAGTAAACAATGCTTTACTTAAAGCTGTGGATTTACTCAATGAAAAGATTGATAATATCCGTATTGCTTTGGTAGACAAAATCGATAAGCTGGAAGTTAAGGTTGATAAGAATACTGCTGACATTGCCGACTTGCGTAATGAAACTACTGGTTCATTGGCAGATGCTAAGGCTTATGCTAAAGACCTAGTAGATAAAGAAGCAGAAGCTCGTAAAGCAGGGGATGATAAACTGGTGGAAGATATGCACCAGATGACCACTCTCCACATTCAAGATAAAGCAGAACTTGCTCAGAAGATTGCCGAAGAGGCCCAATTAAGAGAAAACCAGGATGCAAGAATCCGTCAAAGCTTAATTGAGGAAATATCTACTCGTCAATCCGGAGATGCTGCTCTTGAAAGTAAACTTGCTGAAGAGGTTACCAATCGTAAAGCTGCAGATGAAACATTGCAGAACGGTTTGACTATGGAAGTTGCCGACAGAACTAATGCCGATAATACTCTTCAAACTAATATTGATAAGGAAGCTCAGTCAAGAGAATCTGGAGACCAAGTTCTGAAAGGTCAGATTGATTCAGAAGCAGCAACCCGTATTGCTCAGGACCAAATCCTTGACCAGAAGATTACTGCTCTATCGGATAAGGGAGTTGCTGACAAAGCCGAAGTACTTGCTGCTGTAGAAGCAGAAAAGGAAGCACGTATTGCAGGAGACAATTCCCTTAAAGAAAGTAAGGTGGATAAGAGAGAAGGTTATGCCTTGTCTAAGAATGACCTTACCGATATCTTACTTCAGAAATTGAACGGTATCGAAGAGCATGCAAATTATATTACTCAAGTATCACAATTAGTAAATGATGCTGGGTATCAAACGGAAGCCGATGTAGAGGCTGCAATCGAAAAGATTATCGGTTCTGCACCTGAAGTACTTGACACTCTGGAAGAGATTGCCAAAGCCCTGGGGGATGACCCTAATTTCGCTACAACCATCACTAAGAAGTTGGCAGCAATCACAGAGAAGGTAAATCAAGAAATCGAAGACAGAACTGCTGCAGATACTGCTCTCCAAGGAAATATCGATACTGAGATAGCTGAACGTAAAGAAGCAGATGCTGCTCTTAAGACCGAACTTAAAGAGTATGTAGATGCTCAGACTTCTATCGGTGATACTGCATTGAATGTAGTTAAGGATAGCTTGGCTAAAGAAATCCAAGACCGTAAAGATGCCGATACAACCTTGCAATCTAACATTGATAAGGAAGCTAATGATAGAAAAGCTGCAGATGCAACACATACTGAAAACATCGCTACTCTTAATCAAAGAGTATCCGATTTGGCTTTATCTATTCAGGATGCTATCAATACGGTTAAGAATGAACTTACTGCTCAGGTAAATGCTAATACTACAGCAATTGCTACCAATGCAGCTAACATTCAAAAAAACTCAGAAGCAATCACTGCTGTAACCAAAACTGTAGGTGATAACTACAAAGAGGTTAAGGATATGATTAATGAGGAAATTGTAGACCGTACTAACGGTGACAGTAACCTCAGTTCTCGTATTGATACCACGAATATTGCCTTGGGAACCGAACAGGCTGAAAGAAAGGCAGCAGACCAAATCCTTCAAGTAAACCTTGATAAAGAAGTTGGAGACCGTAAGTCGGCAGATGCTGCATTGGAAACTGCTATAGACGGTAAGATTCAAACTTTAACGGCTGAAGTTGGTGGGCAATTAGGTATCCTTACTAATAAGATTAATGAAGAGATAGATAACAGAAGCGGTGCTGACCTTTTATTAGAAAATAAGATTGATTCCTTGAAGACAGAATCTACTGAAAAGGTAGATGAACTCAAAACCAAGGTAGATGCTAACACCGCAGCTATCAACGTAGAAAAGGAAAGAGCTATTGCTAAAGAGGATGCAATCCAGGCAAACTTGAATACGGCTATCGCCAATCACAAAGATGAGGTAAATGCCTTAACTAAGAGTATCTCTGATGAGGCTAATGCTCGCATTGCAGGTGATGCTGCTCTCCAGGTAAATATTGATAAAGAGGTAGTTGACCGTAAGAATGCAGATACCCTTATTAATAATGCCTTAGCCCAGGAAGTTTCTGACCGTACTACTGCTATTCAGGGATTGGAATCTAAGAAGGTAGATAAGGTAGATGGTAAAGTACTTTCTTCAAATGACTTTACAGATCTCCTCTTGGTAAAATTGAATGGTGTAGCAGAACATGCTAACTATATTACCAAGGTATCCGAGTTACTGAATGACTCAGGATTCCAGACTGCTGAAGAAGTAGAAGCTGCAATCCAGAAAATCATTGGCTCTGCTCCAGGCGTATTGGATACCTTAGAGGAAATTGCTAAGGCTTTGGGAGATGACCCCAACTTCGCAACTACCATGACTCAGAAACTTACTGAGTTAACTACTAAGCTTGAAACTGAAACTCAAAACCGTATTGATGGTGATGCAGCTTTGGATACTAAGCTTACAACTCTGAGTACTAATCTTACCAAGATAGTAGAGGATTTAAGAACTTATGTTACTGAAACTCGTACTGAACTCTTGGCAAGAGCAAATAACCAGGATGCTCTTATCACTCAGAACTCGGCAAACATCCAGAGAAACTTGGAATTAATCCAAGGCATTCAGAATAACATTTCTGGTTCTTACCTGGAAGTTAAGGCTTTACTTGAAACTGAGATTGCTACACGTAAGGCAGAGATTGTTCGAGTAGAAGGTTTAATTAATGATACTAATCAGGCTCTTACTACAGAGACAGAGGAAAGAAAAGCTGCAGATAAAGAACTTCAGGATAATCTGGATGCCGAAGAAGCAGCAAGAACTGCAGCTGATACTGCATTAGGAGTTCGTATTGATACGGAAACTTCAGAAAGAAAGGCAGCTGATACTACTCTTCAGAATAATATCGACAAAGAAGCTCAAGCAAGAGAGGCAGAAGACTCTAGATTAAATGCCCGTATTGACAAGGAAACTACTGACCGAGTTAATGCAGATAATACTCTTGGTACTCGTATCGATAATGAAGAAGATGCCCGGGAAGCAGCAGACACTACTCTTCAGGAAAACATAGACACTGAAGAAACCGAAAGAAAGGCTGCTGATAAAACCTTGCAAGATAATATCGATGCTACCAATGCTCATACTATCAATACCCATCGTTTGGATTCAAACCCGGTATTGAATGGTACCGACATTAAGTTGGATGGGTATACTAAAGCAACCGGTACTACACCGGCTGACTTAGATATCAAGTCAACCGATACTACCTCAATTGCTTTTGGTAAGGTACAGAAACGTATCGAAGTAGATAAGGCAGATGCCGATGATAAGATTACTAAGGTAAAAACTGCAGTAGGTCTTACAGAGGCTTTGGCATTGCCATCTCTGGAAGATACTAATTACCTTTCAGAATCCTCAAACATTGTAGATGGGATGAAAGAATTGGATAAGCAAATTGCTGATGGTAGACATGATGAGGTTTGGGAAGTATTATATACCCAGTTTACTCAAATCTCCGGCTTCTCAGTAAGTCCTACAATTATTGAGAAAGGAGTTGATGCAGATATTACTATCCGTGGCAATAACTTATTCAATAGTAAACCACTTGTTCCAGAAACTTTATCGGTTAAAAGAGGAACTACTGTTATAAATAGCACACCGATTGCTAGCTTAAACATTAAGGATACCCTTAATACTAAGGATGACCGTACTACTTATACTTTAAGTATTACAAGCAAGGGTGTAACTAAAACAGCAACTGCTAACGTAAATGCCTATTACCCTATGTACTTTGGACATTCTGCTAAGGCAGCCTTAACCGGTGAAGATGTTTTGGGTCTTACCAAACAGGCAATAAAGAGTTCTCCTAACGGAACTTATAACATGATGGGAATTGCTGAAGGAGAATATGTATGGTTATGCGTACCTTCTAACTTCAGTATAACTAAGGTAACTTCTTCTGGATTTGGAGTTCCTATGGCTGCTGCAGTTACAGTTACTGTAGAAGGCAAAGGTTCATACAAATGCTACCGTACTGAGGGAGCTTTAAAAGCTGGTAATTTCAATTTTGTAATCGGATAAAAACTTATAACTATGGCAGAAATTCCTATATATGGGACTTTGGTAAATGCTACCACAGACCCTAAGATTGTAAATACTGACCAAGCTTGGGATAAAGAGCTTGGGAAGTATCAATCTGAAATTAATAAAGAAAGAATTGAGGGCAATAATTCTCTGAAAACTCAGCTGGACACCTTGAGCTCAAAAGTAGATAAAGAAATAACCGATAGAGGTTCAGCTGATACTGCACTGGGTGCAAAGATTGATAAAGAAATCCAAGACAGAACCACAGCTGATACGGCATTGAAAACTGAACTAACCGGAGATATTCAGGAAGTTCAGGATGACCTTAATACCTTCAAGGCAACTAAAGGTCAGGCAAATGGATTAGCATCTTTGGGTTCAGATGGTAAGGTACCTGCAGCTCAATTACCCTCTTATGTAGATGATGTAATTGATGTATATGCAACTTATGATGTATCGCCTACTAATCAGATATCCAATATCAAGTTGTATTCTGATGCTGCTCATGCTAACCCAGTAATTGGAGAAGCTGGTAAATCTTATAATGACATAACCGAAGGAAACCCAGGATATCAATTCCGTTGGTCAGGTACTACTTGGGTACCTATCACTTCTGGAGGTTTAATCATTGGTGAGATATCTGGTACTGCTTATGATGGAGCTAAAGGTAAAACTACCTCAGATGAACTACAAGCTCTTAAGGATTTTAATCCTGTACGATTAATCAGTATTAATACTGATGCTTCTAAAAGTACCTTAAATTATGAACCTGCAAACGGTACTGGTGTTAAAGGCCTAGATATCCCTGCTGCTTCATCCACTAAAGCTGGTGTTATGACTGCAGCTGATAAGGTTAAGCTTGATACTACTCTGCCTAATCAAATTGCTGCAGAAACGGCTGCAAGGGAAGCTGCTATTAATGCTTTGCAAGGAGAGCTGGCTGATGATATTGCTCAAGAAGTAGTAGATAGGAATACTGCAATAGCTGCTGCTAAAACGGAACTTACTACTGTTATCAATAAAGAGGTATCAGATAGAAAAGCTGCAGATACTCAGGTAAGAACCGACCTTGAAGCTGCAGTTGAATTGGTTGCTGAAGAATTAAGAGGTGCTGATACTACTCTTCAGAATAATATCACTAAGGAAGTCAATGACCGAAAAGGTGAGGTTACCCGAATAGAAGGATTAATTTCAGATGAAGCTGCAACAAGAGCTCAAGCAGATACTACTGTAAATGCCAAAGTAGATTCCCATATTGGTAATAAATCTAACCCTCATGGAGTAACTAAAGCTCAAGTGGGATTGGGTAATGTTAACAATACATCAGATGCAGATAAACCAGTATCTACTGCTCAGGCAACTGCCATTGCAGAAGCTAAGGCTGCAGGTACTACAGCTCAAACCAATCTTACTACTCACATCCAAAATAAGAGTAATCCTCATGGAGTAACAAGAGACCAATTGGGATTAGGTACTACTGCCGAGATTATCTTTAAGAAGGTATCTGCTCCTTCTGGTTTATGGAAAGAATCTGACGAAAGACTTAAGACTTTCATTAAACCATTGGAACATACTCTCGATGAAATCTGCTCTATACCTACGGATTCATTTATGATTCGGGGTAATCATGATATAGGTACTATTGCTCAGGCAATCGAAAAACATTTCCCAGAATTAGTTTCTGAGAATACGGTTAAACCTGAAACTGTACCTAATCCCGAAGCCTTCGAAACAATCGAAAAGGATGGAGAAACCTATGTAGTGGTTAAAGAGGTAGATTATTCTAAGATGTCGGTTCTGGCAATCGAAGGTATCAAACTTCTGAAGGCAAGAATCGAAGAATTGGAAAAGAAACTTTTATTCACAAACTTGGATTAATATGGGAGAGATAGCAACATGGAGTGCTGTCAAAACTAAAGTAGGCCTTGGTAAGGATTCAAACGAATGCCCTACCAAGGCTGAATTGTTGGCACTCTCTCCTACAGGAACGGGAGAAAATTACGTTGGCTTGGAATTAACCAATGCCAGTTCCTATGGAAACAATGAAACAGTACAACTAAGCGATATTCATAAGGTAACTTATAAGTATTCTTTTGCTGCCGTAAATACAAATCTCAACTTTCCTGCATTAGGTGGGAAACCTACTCCAGAGTTTATTAGTATAGGCTCTACCAGACAAAAGTATTTAGATGGAGTTGCTTCTGGTTCTCCAGAAAATATTTCATATAACATTAGCAGTACTGTACCAGATTGGCTAAATGCGAATAACGGTACTTGGACTGCTACAGAAAATACTTCATTAAGTCAACGTTCTACTAACGTAACATTTACTCAAGGTCTTTCTGGTAAAACCGTAACTGTTAGTATGGTTCAAGCTGCAGGAGTTGAAACTTGGGAATATAATTTCAGTGTAGAAAAATCTAGTTTGAGTTTTTCTGCATTGGGCGGAGTATCTACTACTGGAGATGGGTATATTAATATCTTTTCTAATAAACAGCGTTACATTAACGGTAAGGTTTCTGGTTCTCCAGTAACTGTATCATATTCTTCGAATGATTTCCCAGATTGGTTATCTTATCAAACTGAGCCAAATAATTCTGTAAAGGCTGTAGCTACAGAAAATAAATCAGAGAGTAATAGGTCTTTTATAAGAACTGTAACTCAGGCAGAATCTGGTAAAAAAGTAACCATCACTTATAACCAAGCTGCGGGTGTAAAAACCTATGGTACACCCACTGTATATTTAGGAAGCATCGCTGATATCCCTGCATCTGGAGGAACTGCAGCTACACCTACTTATACTTATTCTCAACTTTGGGGATGGAATGGTAAAACCGATGATGGTGATACTATAAGTTCTGGAGCTTCAGTAGTATGGTCCGAAAACATATCGGGTTCTAATCTGGGCATGACTGCAAAGGCAAGAACTAAATTGGGAAGCCGTACATTAACCGTTACTCTTAATGGTAAATCTGGTAGTGCCTCAATCGATGTATACCAAGCAGAGAATAAGATAACCAATGTAACTCAGGGTGCATGGGTAGTTTCTATTTCGGCAAACCCAAGTACATTTACTGAGCAAGGTGGTACATCACAAATTTCTGCAAGTGCAAGGGCAAGTAGAACTAACCATTGGTCTTCAGGTGCAACTAGTGCAGCATCTGATGCTACAGGTACTCCTACTCTTAGTATACCTACTGCTAGTACTGGATTCAGTTTATCGGGTACTACTTTGACCGTTGCAGAAAACACAACTGCAAATCAAAGAAGCGTTGTAGTAAGGGCAACCATGGACACAGTATATAAAGAAGTTACGGTAACTCAAAGTTCCCATTTAGTAGAATGGGTATATACAATGACAAGTACTCAACCTACATTAAATTTTGATGCTTTAGGCACTATGCAAATTTGTGAAATTACCAGTTATCGGGAAAAGTATATTAATGGTTCATTGGTAGAAGGTTCACATGAAGGAGTTAACATTCAAGTTAAATCTATGTCTGCCGAGATACAAAGGGCTACTGCTGCTGTTGCTATTACAATGAAAGAGAATACTACAACTCAAACTAGAACTGGTACAGTAGTATATGAGCAAGTGGGTTCAGGTAAAACCCTAACCATTACTTGTAACCAAGCAGCAGGTACTGTATCTACAAGGGATGTACTCGAGGTAATTGATAATTTTGGCAGTACTCCTGCAGTTGGTGGAACCTTTTTTAGTATAGTTAGGTCTGGGTATTATGATGTAATTAATGGTAAGGATTCTACTTGGCATAATGTTACACCAACTCTAAAATCCAAATCTTCATACATTACCAATGTAGAAATTACCAAATCTTCTGGAGATGGTTATAATATAGGAATTACTCTGTCTGAAAATACTTCTGAATCTTCTCGTAGAGCAAGTCTTACTTTAACCTATGGTAGCAAGGAATTAGATATGGCAACTACTCAAGCAGGTGCTAGTGTTAGTTATAATTATTACTTTGGAGTAACTACGGACTTTCCTTCTGTAGCTGCTGCAGGTGCAACTCCTAAGGCAGTAATTAAATCTAGAAGACATAAAGTTGTGAATGGGGTAGAAGAGTCTTCCTATAATTTGGTAGAAACTTCAGTAATAAGTAAACCTAATTGGACTGGTACTTTATCCACTAAGGTATCAAGTACTACTGGTTCAGGGGCAGATTATGATGTTACTATACCAGTATATGAAAATACTGAAGCTAGTATACGAAGAGGTACTGTAGTATTACAACAGGGAGGTTCTGGTAAACAGCTTACTTTGAACCTTAATCAATTAGCTGCAAGTATTACTACTAGAGATTATATCGATTATGTAGAACCAATTCCAGATGGAATGTTTTCGGCTTTAGCTCGGAGTATAACTGTTACACTTCAATCTTATAGGGAAACCTTAATCAATGGTAAAGTAACGAGTAAAGTTGCAATTCAACCTGATTTTGATTTGGATGCTACCGTTACCGATTGGGCTTCTGTAAATTTAATTGGTGGTAATCCTACCAATTACGAATATGACTTTGAAATTTCAGTAAAAGAAAATACTACTAATCAAACTCGGTCTGGTAGTGTAATGTTTTACAATGGTACTGCTGAAGTAGAAAATGGTTGGGCATTTACCCAAGATGCTGCAACAATCTCTACAAGGTATGAAATATCTTGGACTGCAAACTATAGTAATGGTACAGTAGAAGAGAATGTAACTGAAGTTGAATTAGAGGGTACTACTGGTATGGAAAATTCTGTAAGAATGGATTTACACATACTAGAATATACTTCTATCAATGGAGTAGAAGGTACTCCTACTTCTTGGGATTCTAGAACCATAGCTGAAAATAACTCGGCAATAGCTTCACCAAGTGGTCAGGTATCTGCTACTCTACAATCGGATTCTGAAAATGCCTTTATAGGTATTAGTAATTCTGTACAGAACTTAGCAGAATATCCACGTACTCATACCATAACTTTATATAATCCTAAAGTTGTAATTAACGGTAAAGAGGTAGGAACAGTACCTACCATTACCTTATTGGTAAATCCAGTACCCTATCGGAGGATTTTTATATTCGGTTGGAAAGGAGCTGGTAATACTACTACTAATGTAATTCTGAGTGGTGATATTATGGATAGTGGTTCTGTTGCTAGTAGAGATATTATTTCTTATGCAAGTTTACAAAGGAATAATGTAGAATTTGCTAAGAAATATATCAAACCTACTTTAATACCACCTTCAGAAGATTGGTTACAAGTAATTGATAATGGTCAGAATTCAGATAATTCCTATAACTATGCCATTAGAGTATTAACCGATAACGAGGGAGAATCGGCTAGAAGTCAATCTGTAAGATTTGAACAACCTGGCAATGGTAATCAAGCCTTATATGCCTATGTTAGCCAAGACCCTAGAGATGAAGGATACCTGGGAGGGAGAGTAAATAATAACGGGCCTAGAACAATTAGATTAAATACCATAAAAGATGAAAATTGGGTTGGTAATATTGATATACTGTCAGGTAATTTTTATGGGCTCGGTACATTAGCTCAAGATGCTATCACAATTGAAACCAATATATCAGTGGGTGGTACAGATAGTAGTACTTATACTCAACAAGTAGAATTAAGTAACTTAAAGTTAAGTAAAAGCGGTAGGCCTGTAACTATTGGTAATGACCCAAATCGAACTACTGATTACGAATATCAATGGGAATTATACCCTTCTGCTGGTGTTCCTGCTGGTTTTACAGTAAATATCAGTATGTTATCTAGTGATGGAGATAATGATGATGGTATTCGTTTAGATATAAGAAAAAAGAATACTACTGTTTTTCCCATAGGAACCATAATTGGTACTTTAACTTTAACTCCTAAAGATCCGACTAAGTTACCAATCATTACTTGTACTGTATATCATAGATATTTTACTTGATATAAATAAAACAATACTGCGGTATTTATATACGTATAGGCCTATATACAAAATTAATTAACCTATGTTTAACCATTTAAAACTAAAACGTTATGGAACTAAAATCCGGAGAAGGCACTGTAGTGGTAGCCGACAGAGACCGTTGTTGTAATGATGGTTGTAATAGAAACTCAGGCCGGGGCTCTGGTTGGGGTGCAGTTGGTGGAGCATTGGTAGGTGGTGGCTTTGGTGCTGCTGCAGTTTCCGTATGGGACAAAATCAATGACACTAAAGCTGACATTCAGAAAGTAGAGTCTACTGTTCAGGAAGCAAAGGCAGGTATCTATAAAGATATTTCTGATGCTGCTAGAGGAGTAACTCAGGAAATCAGCGGAGTTGCAAAAGATGTTGCTGGTGTTGGTAGAGAAATCCTTAACAATCGTTTCATAACGGAAAGAGGACTTTGTGATTTGGGATACAAAACCAATTCCGATATCCGGGATTCTCGTGACCAAATGGGAGCAGGCTTCAATCGTGTTATGGACCGTCTTTGCCAGATGGAACATGAACAACAGAATTGCTGCTGCGAAACTAAAGGTTTGATTAAAGAAGTAAAGTCCGAATTGGCTCTTCAACTTGAACGTTGCTGCTGTGACCTCAAGAATGGCCAACAGGAAATCAAGTGTCTTATCGAGAACACTGCTAAAGACCAGGAAATTGCCCGTCTCAACCGAGTAGTAGATGCTCAGAGAGACCAGAACATTATCCAGTCAGTAGTTGCAGCTCTTAAGACTACATCCACAACCCCGGCTTAATAATGACCGTCGTCATTACGTAAGCCAGATTAGGAAGGAGTGCATCTTACATAGGTGTACTCCTTTTTCGTTTATACCCACCTAAAGATAAAACGATATGGAAAGTGAAGAGATTAAGAAAGAACCAACCAATGGAAATCAACTAAAAGATTTTACTATTCAACTTACATTGCCTGCTCCCAATGCAGAGATAGCAAAGGAAGTAGCAAATAAAGCACAGTCACTCATTGACCAATTTGGATACTATCAATTCTTAAACCTAGTAGACTTTATGCAAAGGAATCCAGGTGCAGTATCATTTGGTTTAAACTTAATTAATAAAAGATGAACATGGAAGATTTGATTTTTTCTAAATTGCAGAAAGGTGATACCATATACACCTTAGAGAGAGACAGACGTTCTGGGTATCCAATCTTTGATACCGCTAAAGTATTAAAAGTTGGTGAAAGTAAACCAAGAGCCACTGGCCCAGATGGAAGCTTTGCCGCAAATACAGAAATCTCTATTCAAGATTCTGTATCTGCTGTTACTATATACCTTCCCACAGATTTAGCAGAGGGTATTTATAATAATGTTTATTACACTACCGACTTACGCAATATCGTAAACGAAGTAAATATCCAAAGAACTAATGCCGTAAATATTCTCAATAACCGAGATAAATATGAGGCAATAGTTACTGAATGCGATAACATATATCATACCATTGAAGGTATGTTAACTCCTCAACAACAACCAGCTCCAGCTTATAAGCAAGAAGAATTTGAAGCTTTTAAAACTGAGGTAGCAGAGAAGTTATCCATGCAACAAGATATTCTTATGAAGATTGCCAGTGAGTTGGGATTAAATAAAAATAACAATGCCAAGCAAAAAGGTTAACATAAACCTCTCGAATAATCTATGTGATATTCAGATTTATGTAGACCCCGTTAAACAACGTCAGGCTGAGAGGTTGATTGCTAAAACTCCCAGTATTATGAAACTCGGTTATGAGTTAGGTACTAGGAAGTTTGGTAATCAACTTCTTCGTATAGTAAGACGTAGTTTAAATAATGGTCTACCTCCACCGGGTTCCAAAGTTTCTTGGCCTCCTCATGCTACTGCTACACTTAAGAAGTATGGAGCACATACCCTATTAAATCTTACTGGTCAATATGCAAGGTCAGTTACTATGGTAACTCAGAAAGACAGAACCTTTGTTGGTCTTCCTCCAGGATTAAGGAAGATAACATACTCTGGTAGAACTTCTCGAAAAACTCTTAATCAAATTGCTATCATGTTGGAATACGGTAGTAGAGATGGTAATCTTCCACCTCGTCCTTTATGGAAACCTGCTTTTGAGGCAGCCGGTGGAAACGTAGTTTTAGAGAAAGAGATACGAAATCAATTAAGAAAAGAACTTAGAAAATATACAAAGTAATGGCAGATTTTGAAGCAGATAAAACCTCTGGTACTGGTCCTGCACTTGTAATGGTACATCCGTTAAAAGTGAATGATACAGAAGCAGATAAAAAAGCCATCCTTACCATTACAGTTAATGGAGTACCTAAGACTGTAAACCTTATTCAAAAGAAAGGCAGCCTTAACTACGAATACAAATTAGAGGTAGATAAGGAAGCCATCAACCTATTGGGTAAGGGTGGCTCTGATACTTTGGCAATCACTTCTCAACGTAGGGAAATGATTAATGGTACACCCCAAGGAGATTGGGAAAATGTAGAGGTTACGGCAGAATTCTTAGAGGAACCACCCTTTACTGCTGGACTAAGATTTATGGACAATGAAGAAAAGACTCTAGAGGTATCCATTACTTCTAAGAATCACACAGAACAACTTCTTAGCGGAACTATAACTATCAAGCAAGTTGGTGGTCTAACTAAAACTGTAACTGTAACTCAAGCTGCTGGAGAAGTATCATATAGATACTGGGTAGAACCTGCTGCAGTTAATTTAGGTATACCAAAAGACCAAATCTTAAATGCTTACGAAACTTCAGCAGGATTTAGTATTACTGGGTATAGAAGTAAACTCATAGAAGGAAAACAAGTATCACAAGAGGTAATGGCTTTTAAAATACCTACTATATCTCAAACTCAACAAGCTGCAGATATTAACTCAGGTACTAAACTATACTATTGGATTACCGACTACGGTAATATAGCTAATTCAGCACAGGCTACTTTCTCAGCAACTGCCCGAGGAAGAAAAGATGCAGGAGCTATGTTTGGTAGTACTTCAGGAGGTTGGGAATGTATATTTACTGATGGTGGTACATACCAGTTTAATGTAATATTAATACCTCAATTAGTATAATATGGTAAATACAGAAGAAATCGTAGAAAGAACCTTTTATATTTGCCTATTACAAACAGCACTTAAGAAAGGTTTAACTCTTAACCCTGAAGACTACTTACCATTATCACAAGAGAATGAAAAAAGGTTTCAAGCAGATAAGGATGCTATGCCTAAATTCATTCCCATATTTGGTATCGGTAATAATCAGGTTAAGGGTGCAAAGACATGCCCTAGAATTACCATTGAATTGCAAGGGTTCTATAATGGTGATATAGGTGTGAACAAATATATCATTGGTGATAAACTAGCGAGTGGAAATTATCAAGCATCAGAATTTCCATACGAAACAAAAGATATAACTCTAGATATTCATCTGGTATCTAATACTCAAGCCGATATGAGATTGCTTCATAATATTATGTATGAAGCATTACCTTCTCGTGGATACGTAAGACCTTATTATAATAACTTAGAAGAATGGGAAGATGGTCGGGTAGCACCAACAGGAAACCTATTTATCGAAATAGGTAATTACTATGACCACCCTGACGAGAATCATGGTCTACTTGAAAAAGTATATCAGTATACTTGTAAGGATGGTATATTACCTGAGAGACTTGCTGAAGAAGGTGAACTTGTACCAATTCAGGATATATCCGTATTGATGGGACTAACCGAAAAGCAAGAGTCAGATTTACTTAACCTTAACGTAAAATAGCTCAATACTAGAGGGTATTAAATAAATGAGTAATTAACTTAATTAGTATAAATATGCCTAATTCACCATCTGTAAATTTCGAGTTTAAGAACGATAACGTTCTTCAAACTACTCCTATGTTAGGAGTTTCATGTGTATTGGCTAGAACTACTAAAGGTCCATATGATGACCCCTCAGAACTTATCCAATCTTTCTCTCAATTCCAAAGAGTCTTTGGTTCTGAGATAGTACCAGATGGTTCTGTATCAAACATCGAAAAGGCTTTCAATGGTGGTTCTAAGCTTCGTATTATTCGTGTACTTGGTAAGGGTGCAACCAAAGGTGTAGTATCTGCTGCAACAAGAGCTAAAGCTGCATCTGCTCCTAAGGCTGCTGAAGACGGTTCTCCGGTAGTAGCTTCTGCAACTCCAGAGGAACCCACGGCTTCTACTCTTTTCGAGTTTACTTCTGGTTCAGTTGCTGTTGGCTTTGGTTTGGTAACTAAAGGATATGGAGACCCAGTTGGTAGTGCTGAAACTTTCTCTGTGAATATTTACAAACAGGCTAACACGGTTTACTATCAAGTAATTAGTGCTAATGGCCAGGTACTTGAACAAGGTCCAGTAGTAACCTACAAAACTGCAGATAATAACAATGATACTTCTGTAGATTACCTTGCTCTGAGTGCATTTGCAAAGAACTCAGAATATATCGTTCCGGTATTAACTGAAAAGACAGAGAACATCAAATCTTGGAACAACTTCATCAAATGGTTAACTGATGATGTAGATGGGACAAGAAACCTAATTGATATTAAACTCAATGGTGCTGCTATCACTGCCGATGGAGTAAAATTGAATGGTACAATTGGTAGTGCCGGTAGTACTCCTACGGCAGACGAATGGATTGCTTCTCTGGAATTCGTTAAGGATTATGTAGATGTATATCAAATCTTCTGTTCACACATTGACCAACATCTTGAAGCATCCACTAATGTATTTAAAGTACACAAGGCTGCAGTAGATATGGTTAAAGAACTGCAAGAATATACCTACTACATTGAAGTACCAAAATATACTACTCACTATACTCAGGGTGACCAACCAAGAGACTTGAAATCAATCATCACTTGGATTCAGACTTGCCTTGGTACTGTAGGTAACAGTAAGTATGTTGCTTACTTCGGTGGTGGTATTAAATACTACAATGCTGACGGTAACTTGGTAGACTCAGATGTTCTGGGTACCATTGCAGGATTAGGAGATGCTTCTGCTTCTCAGTTTGGACCTTGGAAATCATTTGCTGGTATGAATCGGGGCATTATCTATGATGGTAATGGTCCAGTATGCCCAAATTATGGTTCTCCTTCAAGAACTAAGGAACTCAATGAGTTAGCACAGAATTATGCAAATATAATCTGTATCAAAGATGTTCCTAACCAAGGTAAACAAACTTTGCTGTGGCATTGTTTTTCTTCTCAGGTAAAACAGGATTCAGAAAGATTCCTTGCAATTGTAAGATTGAATCTGTATCTCAAAAAGAATCTTAGACCTATTCTAGAAAAGTATTTGGAAGAACCAAATATCTGGAACACTTGGAATAAGATTTATCTAGAAGTTAAACCAATGCTGGATAACTTGGTAGATGAAGATGCCATGTCTGAATACACCTGGATGGGTGACCAAGACGCTAACTCGTACAATGACTTATCGGTTAACAATGAAGCCGATGTTCGTCAAGGTAAATACAAAGCAATCCTGAAATTCAAGGATATCGTTCCGATGCAAGAAATCACTATGGGCATCTATATTGACCAGGCATCCAAGTCCGTATCTGTTCAGGACGTTAACGAATAAAATTAAGAAAACATGGGAGCAAAAGTAAAGAATCCAAGAAAGAAATTCCTTTGGAGTATCACATTCCCTAAGCACCCAATCAATACTTATCTGTTCCAAACTTGTACTTTGCCAGATGTAGAGATTGACCAGGTTGCTCATGGAGACGTTAACCGGGACGTTAAAACTGCCGGTAGAGTTACTGTAGGTAACTTAGTAGTAGGTAAACTTTTAACTACTGCAGGTTCAGATACATGGCTTCATGATTGGCTTTATTCATGCCAAGATATGATTGCTGGTGGAGGTTTGGTACCAAGCCAATACTGGGAAAATGTAATCGTAAATGAACTTGCTGAAGATGGAGTTTCCGTACTTAACACCCACCTCTTCGAAGAGGTATGGCCATGTAAGATTACAGGATTAGACCTGGACAGAATGGCTTCAGAAAACACTATCGAAAGTATCGAATTCTCAGTAGGTACTGTAGATAAGTATTAAAAACGCTTAGTCTATTTTCACTAAGATTTTTAGGTGGGAGGGGTGGGATTCCTAGAAAGGGCTCACCCCTTTCTTGTTGTTACAGCGAACACTATGAACTAAAGTATAACCAAATAACTTATTTAAACATGGAATTAAATTGTAGAACACATGAGTTTATAACCCCATCAGGTTATAAATTCTCAATCAGGGAACAGAATGGTGCAGATGAGGATATCTTATCTAATCCTATGGATGTAAGAAACCTTATGAACCTTACTAAGTTCATTCAGGCAATTGTAGTTGATACCGACTTTACTCCTAATCGTAGATTAACGGTAGAGGATGCAGACCGTATCCCTTTGAATGACAGATACTGTATCTTATTCCAATCAAGAATCTTCTCACTTGGTGATGAAGTAGAATTTGAATATGATTGGGGCCAAGAAGGCGGAGTACAAACTTACGGTCAATCCTTAAGCGAGATGTTATTCGATAACTATGGAGAATTTCCTACAGAAAAGGAATTGGCCGAAAAACCAAACGCTATCCCTTATTATCCAGAACAAGGTAAGCTTACCGATTACGAAGTAACTCTATCTTCAGGTAAGGTAGTTAAATTTGATTTGCTTACTGGTGCAGGAGAAAGGATGTTGGTTACTTTGCCCGTAGAAAAACAAACTCGCAATGCTGCATTGATTGCAAGGAACTTACATCTTCAGATTGATGGTAAATGGGAAAAGGTAGAAAGCTTCCATTTATTCTCAGTAAGAGATATTGCAGAGATTCGTAAAACAATCTTTGCTTATGACCCAGTCTTCGATGGTAACACAGATGTAGAACATCCAAGTATACCTGGAAGAATTGATAAATATCCTATAATGCTTTCACCGACTTTTTTCTACCTGACGGAAGCGTAGACCACCCAGGTACATTTACTTATATATGTAGAGCTGAGGTAGCCATTGACTATCTCAGCTTTTTGCGTCTTCCGTATAGAGAAAGGAAAAGATTTAAGGATATAGCCGATGAGTATTATGAAAACTTAAAAAAGAAAACTAGAAAATGATAGACAGAAGAAGCTTAGTCGAGGTCGGTGTTGCAATGGTATTAAAAGACCGATTCTCTAATGAGGCTGGCAGAATATCGAACTCATTTAGAACAATGATGAACGATATGAATACCTGGAATCGAGGTATTCAAATGTCAACTTCTAATGCTTTTGAGTTTGGAAAAGAATTGGTTGGAGGTATGGCAAGGGCCTACCAATATTCTGCAGGAGTATACGACCAAGTATTCTTAGCTTCTAAAATGTCTGGAGCTAATGCTGCTCAACAGGCAAGGCTAATGCAAGTAGCCAAAGAAGTCAATGAGGTAACTCCTCTTACTGCTGCAGATATTGCATCAGGCGAAAGGTACTTGGCAATGGCTGGTAACAATGTAGAGCAAATCGAAAGAATGATTGGCCCTGCAGCTAAGCTAGCTTCTATCTTCAGTATGCCTCTTGGTCAGAAAGGTGGAGTTGCTGACTTGATGACTAACATCATGCAGACCTTTAATATATCTTCACAGAATGCTACTCAGGTAGTAGACCAATTGGCAACTGCAGTAACCTCTGCAAATATTTCTCTAACAGACCTTGCCCAATCTTTCCAATATTCAGGAGCAGAATTTAGAAATGCCAAAATCAGTATGGGTGATGCAGCTGCAGCCATTGGAGTACTTGGTAATCAAGGTATCCAAGCTTCATCAGCTGGTACTGCATTAGCAAACATGATGCGCTATTTAACACTTTCCGTAACCGGGCAGAAAAAGGGAGGTGGTGAGATGCTAAAATCTTTAGGCATTGACCCAAAAACTCTAGTAGATGCCTCGGGTAATCTTTTGAGATTAGATAAGATTATATCTATATTGGGAGATAAACTTAGAGGTAAACGAGGAATAGATATCTCCTCTGCTCTGTTTAATATCTTTGGAGTTCGTGGTACAAGAGCTGCCTCAGCTTTACTTCAGGATTACTGGACTGGAGCTAATAAGCTTACTGAACTTATGGATAAGGTTGCAGGTGCAAGTGGTACAGTAGAAAATTTAACTCAAGAAAGATTACAAACTCCTGCAGGTATTATCGAACAGTTTAAATCAAACTGGGAGAACTTTATTGTAACTGCAGGTTCTACACTTGCTGAAGTCTTTAGCCCAGTACTTAAATTGGGTTCTGGTATCCTAAAGATTATTAACAGTATACAAGAAACTTGGGCAGGTAAGTTCTTGGTAAAGGTAGTTGCAACTGGAGCAGTAGTAGGTACTTTATATCAAGGCTTCAAATTTATTCAAGGTACAATCAAAATGATTGGTACTTTCCAAGCTTTAGCTACTACCGAGACCAATGGTATGGCAGAAGGTATGGTAAGAACTAATGTTCAAGCTACTATCCTTGAAGGTCATATGAGAAATATCTCTGCAATGATGATGAGGATGACTGCTATGCAAATGGCTCCAGGTAAATTCTTTGCATTGCCAATGGGAGGTGCTATAGGTAAAACCAAGAAAGGTACTGTAGTAGCAAGAGATGCAAGAGGAAGATTTACTTCAATGAGTACACTTGCAGGAGCAGGTGTTGGTGCAGCAGTAGGTTCTAATGTAACTAAAACTGCAGGCCAACAGATTGCTAAGAAAGGTGCTATGGGGTTTGGTGCTAGATTACTTGGTGGTAGACTTTTAGGATTCTTAGGTGGGCCTTGGGGACTACTAGCTTCTATAGCTATCCCTGCATTGATAGAAGTAATCGGTGGTCTTACAAGTTCTGTAGATAATAACACTGCTGCATTAAACTCAGAAGAAACCAAAGCTTCTATTCAAGACAGAAACCAACAAGCATTTATTGATGCAGTTAGAGGTGCAATCAGAGATGGATTCAAGGATTCAAGAATTAATATATCAGTAGATGGAAACGAAGCTGGAGACTTTGCTCCTGGTGGTCAACAGGATTTTACTGGTATATCTTTAGGATTAAACTAAACAATCATGGCAAGAATATTAAATCGGATAGCAGGTGGGGTTGTTGAAAAATACAATGACCTTACCAGAGATTCTGCAGGAGTTCTTACTGGTCCTCTGAATAAGCTTTGGAGAGCAAGAATTTATCTCAATAGAGCAACTTCTACATTGCCTAAAGATACTGCAGATAAAGGGAAGGTATATGACCCTAATAACCCATTTGGACCAAGAGCTAGTTCAAAGAATCCTAAGTTAAACCAAAGGATTCAGAATCAATATCGAATGGAATTAAAACATCAAGTAGAAGGTGGAGTTCCATTCGGATATGAAGAAATGGACCCAGCTAAAGGTCAGAGTGTTACAAAGAATAAAGAACTTTTCTTGGTAATGCCTGAGGTAAGAAGCATGAATCAAGTAGTGATTTATAATCTTACTGCTAGCCCCTATCAATATATCACTCTTCAGAATAGACCACCATCAATTGATTTTAGAGGAGAAACTACTTGGGCAACGATTAAATCTATGGGACGTAATACTCCTATGTATCACTTTACTGGTAGTGAGGATATAATTCAATTCAATGTATCTTGGTTTTGTAATGACCCAGATAATCCAAAAGAGGTAATTACTAAATGCCGATTATTGGAAATGTGGACTAAGGCAAATGCTTATCAGGCAAGCCCTCCGATTCTAAAAATCGAATGGGGTAATTCTGGTATATTTGATAATCATCAATACATTCTTACATCTGCAACTTATACTCTGAATAACTTTAGGAATGCCTCAAGGACTAGAGTAGCAGGTAAGTCAAGTACAATTGAGGATTTAAAGTTATTGCCCTCAGCTGCAACTCAGGAATTAATCTTCAAAAGGGTAAGTGCTTATAACTTATCTTATCAAGACATTGTAACTGAAGAAGATTTAAAGAATACGAAAGGAATACAGATATGATAGACTTAAATCAATACATGACAGGAGCAAGTCCTTATGATGGAGCTATTGCTCTTAAGTATGATGAAGGAGATTATTCTTTAGAGGTAACTCCCCCAAACGTTCCTTATACTGATAACGATAAACAACATACTGTATTGGATGGAGAAACTATACAGAATATTGCCTATCGTTATTATGGTGATTCTGGTAAGTGGTATTTGATTGCCGAAGCTAATAATATCTTGAACCCTTTTCAAGAATTAGAACCTTATCAAATTTTAAGAATACCAATGTATGGCTGAAATTAGAAAACCTAACCAACCAATACTTTATAATGGAACAGCAACACCTTACATGGCTCTGTTCAATTCTGGAGGTATGCCTATAATGAATCCCATTACTGGCATACCTCTTGGCGCTTATATAAGTAATTGGAGCTACAAGTATGATGAGGAGAAGGAGAACTTAGCTACCCTTACATTTGATACTGGAGACCCAGATACAGTAGATATCGAGGACCTTCAGGAAAGCTCGATTATTTATCTTCAGTGGGGATACATATACCCCGATGGTCAATTTATCTCTAGCCCAGTACGCAGTATTAAGGTTAGAGATTTGGATTGTGTATTCGATTCCACTGGTACTCATGTGACAATTAAGTGTATAGATACAGTTGGGGATTTAAGATTCCAACCACCTTACACTCATTCAGATTTATCGGAATACAGCTTATCCAACTTTTTGGATAATGGCTGTAACAATGACATAGGCGTAATCATAGAAATATTTCAGTAATGGCTAAACAAGTAATAAGTAATAAAGTTTACGAGTCACTACAGGTCCCGACAGAACAAAGTCGAAATACTACTGGAAAGATACTTTACGCTAACAGGTTTAGTGGAGTAGCTCAAGTAGCTATGCCAAGTGATTTAAAGTCTCTGATAGATAGTGACTTAGGATTAATAGGTAATAACATCTTGGTTCAATTAGAACAAAAGATGAAAGGGTATGCAAATGGTCCTTGGTATATTGATTCTAGGGATGGTGTAATATACATACACAATCGTAAGTTTACTCAAGAACCCGAATATACTTACATATACCAACAAGAAAATGGTGAGGTACTTAGAGTATCTTTCACTATGCAAAAGATAACTAAAAGGGTAAAAGCTCAATTAACTCAAACAATAGACCCAGAAGATAAGGGTTTAGTTGTAGGTTCTACGGATACTACAGAACCTGAAAGAGAGAAAGAAGAGATATCTTTATTCAAACCCCTTAAATCTCCCCAAGATAATACCGAAGTAGTACCTTCATGGGATTATAGAACTGGACAGAATTTTGGGTTGGGACATCCTCATCCCATTACTGTATCTCCAGAAATAATAGCTAGTCATAAACAGTATGAAGCTAAAGTAAAAAAATCTAGTTCTGCAATAAAAGAATACGGTTCTCAAAAGCCTTATGTTGCTTATAATGCAGGTAAACAAGAAGCATTGGATAATTTAAGTACTGAGCAATATCGTGAGGCAATTAATACTGCTGTAAATAATCTACCGAACGATAAGAAAAGGGTTATTCAAGAAATCTTAAAGAACTCAAAGAACGGTAAAGAGTTAGAAAGTAATCTTAGGCAATTACTAGAAAACGAAAGATACTTATTTACTGGAGAATACAAAATGGAATACCTTGCAGAAGAATGGGTAGACCCAAGAGAATATGACCCGGAAGGTATGACACCTCTCCATATGATTGACCTTAGAGATACTCAGGGCAATAAATATAAGATTGCTTCAGCTAATGAGCAATCTCAAAGAGGTATATCTGCAATGGAAAAAGACCCATGTATTATGGTGTACCCTGATACATATGAGTTAAAGTACTCTGGTGATGGAGTTACTACTCCTACAATGACTCGAAAAGTTAAAGCTAGGGTTAAGATACGAAGAATGAAGAAGGTACCATACTTAGTACCTATTTATAAATTGTATCATAATCTTTTTGGTAGATATGGTGGAGCAGATAAAGTTACTTGGGCAATGAATGCTAATGCTAACGGTGGTCTTAAGATATCCGAAAGAAAACTAGTATGCCAAATGACTGTAGTAGGTAGACCCTCATTACAATCTTCTCAGGTAATTTACCTGGATAACGTTGGAAAAAGGTGGTCAGGTTTTTGGTATATTAAATCTGTACAACATTCAATGGATGCTGGTCAAGGTTATCTTTGTACTCTTGATTTGATTAAGAACAATGCAAGAGATGGACAAACTACATCTATGACTCAACTTAGTACTCAGGATATTGTAAGTAATGATGCTAAGGATTCTGCTAAAACTGATTTTGGTAAGAACAAAAAGAATACTGCTAATGCTTCTGATATTGTACATGATTTTACCTATAATGAAGTAGTATACTTTGTAGAAAGGTTTATGGATGATAAGGGTAGAATTATTGATAAGAAAGGTGCAGGAGAGTTCTTACAGAATAAGTTCTATTATGACGAGATAAATGCTAAAGACCCAAAAGCTCTTGCTGCAGGTACCGTTCGTACAGAAGGCACAGTAGTAACTTCCAACGGTACTGCACTCTATGGTAAAACTAATGTCATAAAGGCAGACCAATCAAAGGTTACTCCTTCTATGAAAGAAAGGTATAACTTCGATGAGTTTAATTGGGCAATGAAAGCTTATGAACGATATAAATCCAACAAGAAATAATGTACTCAACAGCTAGATTACTAACAGAAGAGGGTATCGAAGGTTTAGGTAGATACTACTCTATCTACCGTGGCATAGTGGTAGATAATAATGATACGGAGAAACATATGAACCGTATTAAAGTATGCTGTCCTGAAGTTATGGGTGGAATCATTACATGGGCTTTTCCTAAGGGCCAACATGGTTCTATCAATAATGGGTTCAAGTACTTAGCTCCTAAAGTTGGAGATATAGTATTTGTCACATTCGAATTTGGAGACCCAACTAAACCTCTATGGGAATATCATGGTTGGGGACTACAACAAATACCAGACCCTTTGGATGGTCCTAATAAAATGGGTATTATAACTCCAGAAGGAAATGTAATGGTACTTGATGATGATAATGGAAAGCTAACTGTTTATATAAATGGAGATGTAGGCATTGCTGCTAAGGGAAACATTTCTATTCAAGCACAAGGAGATGTAAGTGTAGGTTCTGGTGATACAGTAATCTTAAATAAGGGAGAGAATCAAGGAGTAGTTAATATCAAAGAACTAACCGAGAAACTCAATAATACCATTAAAGAACTGGAAACTCTAAGAGCTCTATTCAATTCTCATGTACACTCTGGTGTAACTACTGGACCAGGTTCTTCAGGTCCTACTGTAACTCAAGCAAGTCAACCGTTCTCTACTTTCAAACAAGAAGATTATGAGGACACTAAATGTATACACTAATGGATAACTATCTTACTAACATTGTTGGAAAGGGTATGATATTCCCTATTCAACTTACGAGAAATGAAAAGGGTGAAACCGGTTGGTATCCCGTTAATGGTGATATGGCTTTGGTAAGAAATAATATAAGCTCTATAATGTATTATTTAATAGGACAACGATTTCGACAGGAAAACTTTGGGAATCGCCTATGGGAATGTATAGAGGAGCCAAATACACAAGCCCTAAGTTTTATTATTAAAGAGTTTATTAAAAGCTCAATTGGTGCATGGGAACAAAGGATTACCTTTAAAGGTATTACCGTTTCTAGACAAGGTGCTAAAATAAACATAGAAGTTCATTATGTAGTTAATGAAACTTCTACTAGTCAGTACCTGTACCTGACCTACGATAAAAATGAAAATTCATTAAACTCTTATTAATATGGGAATCACTAATAAATGGCTCAACCCTTATCAGAGGTCTTACCAACAGATTAAGGCCAAGCTGATAGAATCACTTACGAATATCAAAGACAAAGATGGCAATGTACTCGTAACTGATTACTCGGAAGGAAATATCTTAATCATTATCCTTTCATTATTTGCGGCAATTGCCGAAGTTCTTCACTACTACATTGATAATATGGCAAGGGAATCATTCTTGCCTACTGCTCGTAAATACAGTTCAGTAGTTAAGCATGGTGCTTTGGTAGATTATCATGCAAGAGGTGCTATTGCAGCATCAGTAGATTTGGTAGTATCTCGAGATGTATCTGGAGATTCTATTGGTGCTAAGTTAACTATACCTTCTGGAACTTTATTCACAGACTCTAATGGTAACAAATGGCTATCATCTAGAGACGTAACTTGGTATGCTAATGTAACTACTTGTAAAGTTCCAGTTGTACAACACGAATTATATACGGAAAGCCAGATAAATGGTATGGTTATACCTTCAGATGAAAGGGTAACTATTACTCTTGGTACACTACCTAATGGTAAGTATTACGAACATGGAACTATGAGTATGAAGATTGGTGGAGAATCTTGGGTATTGGTAAACACCTTTGCTTACTCAAAACCAACCGATAAACATTTCATGGTTACCATGGATGAAGCTTTAAACCCTTATATCTTATTTGGTGATGGTAAATATGGACAGAAGCCAGCAGCTAATGCCAAAATATCTGAAGTTAAGTTCTACCTTACTACGGGTATCAATGGTAATGTAAAATCTGGTATGATTACTTCTGTACCAACAGTTATATCTTCATCAGTTACTGATGCTACAGTATCTAATACTTATGCTGCAGGTGGAGGTTCATCATACGAAAATTTCAATATGCTCAAGGAACATATACCCTTGAGTGTAAAGACTATGGGAGTTGCTATTACCAAACAAGATTTCATAGACTTAGCTAAACTAGTTGATGGAGTTAGTAAGGCAAAGGCAGAATATGAATGTGGTAGAAAATTAATTGTTTATATATCTCCAGATAATGGTGCTACTGCTGACTCTAATCTTATTCAAAAGGTATATGATGTATTACATCAGAACTCACCTCTTACTACTTGGTTAACAGTTAAGTCTGCAGGTAAGGTAAACATTATCCTGGATGTAGAGGTTACTGGGAAGAAATCTTATAAAACGTCGGAAATACAATCTCAGATTCTAAGTGCATTGTTTAATGCTTATTCTCCGGAAGCCTCAGACATTGGTGGCAGCGTAAGAATCTCTGATATCTATGCACTTATAGATAATCTTGAATCGGTAGATTATTTACACTTGAAGAAGTTTTATACTAAACCCTGGCCTACTACAGTATATGGTAACAAAGAATTAATCCTTGGTCAATTCCAATTGGATGAAGCTAATGGTAGTATGTCTTATTTTATCTCTTTCTCTTCAGGTACTCAATTTACAGTACGTTCAGTTAAAGGAGGTTTTTCTTATGATGGTCAAGTAGGTAAGACTACACAAATCAGGGATACTATAAATGGGTTTATCTTTGCCCTTGATATCCAGGACAATGGTTATCAATCTGGGTTTAGATATACTATAACCATTGCAGAACCAAACAAGGATTACACAGACCCTGGTTATAATATCCCAGTATTCGAAGACTCAAGTCAGTTAACACTTAAAGTAAACGAAATAGTATGATAAATCTTAAAAACCTAATTGATTTCTTACCTTTCGAATTTAAAGAGCAAGATACTTATAAAGTCGACGGTAAGGGCATATTAGAAAGATTTCTAGAAATTTGTGGTAACTATTTCCAAGAAGATATAACTAAAGATATTGATAATATTCTAGATATAATTGATATCGATAAAACTCAGCAGAGGTATTTAAACTACCTCTGGGAGTTCTTGGGAGCATTGCCATTTGCTAGAACCGGAGAACATAAAGGAGTTCCCAACTTAAGTGATGAACAGATTCGAACTATCTTAAAGTATTCAATCTCATTACTTAAGATTCGTGGCTCAAGGAAGTTCTTCGAAATTCTTTTCAATATGTATGGGTTAACTTGTACCATTACAGACCCGACAGATGGAGCAATGGATAAATGGGAAAAGGTAGACCCCTTATATGATACCGATTATTCTCAATATGACAAGTATAACTATGATAAGATTTATGGTTGTGCTCAATGTATAGAGGTAGGTATTTCTATAAGTGGTCATGGCTTTACTTCTCCTACCTCAGAGTTCAAAGCTTTCAAACAATCAATCGATAAACTGTTCGATAGGTTCTTGCCTTATAATGTATCTGGTAAGATTGCTTATGGATTTGACTTAGCCTATAATTATAAGATTGTAGCTGAGCCACTTATCAGTCCTGCAAAGATTGTAACCGGGCATATAACTGAAGTACCTATCAGAGTAACAGTTACATCAGATTATGATGATGCTGATTTAAGATACCAGGTAACTGGGTATGACCCATCGGAGAACAAATGGAGTTCAAAGAAATATGAAAGTGGTTCTATCTTCTATGCAAGAAAAGGTGACCAAAGATATTACTTCAGGAGCGTAGGAGATAATTCAGTAACTACCCATGTAGATATAGGTTTAGAATACTACACTAAATCTTATCATATCTATGCCGACATAGTTGAGGGAGGAACAGACCCAGATAACTTGGTAATTACTGGTACTAATCCCGTAATCAAAGTAAAGGTAACTGCTAATATGAATTATCAGGGCAATATTAAACCCGTATCTGTACAGTTACTTAATACTTATGAAACTAAGGATTCTGGTTCTATTTGGGAAATAACTTCTGCTGGTACTTATGAATGGGTTATTTCAGACTTCCCAGCAAAGAAAGTAACCTTAACCGTAACTGCTATTGCTACTAACTACACAGTACTCTGTAAACCAAGAAACATTAATCTTACCAACGGTGAAAAGTCTTTGATAACTATTCGTTCTTCAGATCCTAACGAAGATACAAGTCAACTTATTGCCGTATGTATTTCAGACCCAGGTATTTTAGTTCGTAATGGTCAAAGATGGGCACCAACTACTACTGGTACATTCCAATTTAGATGTACTAAAGATGACTCAGGTAATGCTAGTAATTATGGTACAGTAGTAGCTTACAGATTAGGTTATACGATTAACTACGATATAGGCGTATCAAACAAACGATTAAACCTAAATGCTCAAGGTTCTGCATCAGTTAATCTTTGGGTTACATCTGGTATTTATTATTCTACTTTCGAAAGTGCAAACTTAGGTAGTTATTTTGATACCGAAGTGACCATTTACAAAAAGAATACCCAAGGTACTTGGGTAAAACTTGGTACTTTAGAATTAACTAATCGCTATGTAGTTGGTCCTGATTTCTACTATGGTAGAAGTACAGAATACCAATTTAATGAAGCTGGAAGTTATAAACTTGAATCGGTGGGTGATGCTAGTAAGTCTGTAGAAGTAGAAGTACTTGCTTATATACCTACTCCTCAATCCTACTTGTGGTTAGAACCTTTGAATGAAGAGGATGAGAATTGGTATGAATTAGAACCTTACTCTGAAGCAGATGCAGGAAAGTATATCAAGGCAGGCTATCAATTAACCAAATCCAAGAATTGCCAATTCTACCTACGTTGGGGAGATGGTGGTAATATGATAACTGGGATTGACTTAGAGGGTTCATCTGAGAAATACAATTCGAACACTCTTATCACTTTCGATAAAGCAGGTAATTATGAGTTTTATTATCAAGGTTCAGTAGTAAGCCTTACGATTAAGGATGTTATACCTAAGTATATTTTAACTTGTAATCCAGTAAGTGCAGAACTAAGCAAAGATGTACAAGAAGTATCTACTATCGTAACCTGTACTTCAGATACTGGAGAAGTTTCAGATATTGTATATGAGACAGCTCCGGATGTGGTTCATCCAAGCCCTTATCAATTCTTTACTAATTTACCAGGTAAACATACTTTCTATGTGAAAGCTAATCCTGCAGTTAAAGCAGTATTCATAGTAAACCTGTTGGATGTAGTTGATAAGACAGAACTTACTTGGGAATCCAATGATATTTCGGAACAAGGTATTAATATATTAGTTCCGGAAGGAACAGAATGGTCACTTAAAATAGAATAAACAAAATGGAAAACAGCTCTTTTAACACATTATTTAAAACTGGTATCATTGGATTCACTTCTGAATGTTATGCCATTATCTTTGATTTGAGGTGGATGATTTTATTAGCCTTTGTACTAATACTTACAGATTTTTGGTTTGGGCTATCTGCAAGTAGGGCAAAGAAGATTGAAATAAGAAAATCTAGAGCCGGGAGAAGAACTCTTAATAAAATCATTGATTACCTGTGTTACATCTTACTGGGTGCCGTAATAGGTAAAGCCATCGGAGAACCTTACGGATTAAATCCAATAACAGTATCTATAACGGTAATGGTATTATGTTACTGTTTTGAAATAGATAGTATTTATAATCATATCTGTACTTTACATGGTGTAGAAAAGAAGTACAGTATCTGGTCTATCTTTTGGAAATTGATAACCTTCAAGTTCAAGGCTATAGGAGAGGCTTTCCAAGATATGAAAAACCAATCGAAAGAATATAAGAGTAATAACAATAACGAAGATACATTATGAAAACCTATTTTGATTATGAAGGTATAATAAAGTCTAAGGATGCAGCTGAAGCTATAGCTGCACCAGTAGGCATTGGCCCATTTTGTGGATTTGGTTCTGCAACGATTGTAAATAATGCAATCACTCTCTTGCCTAATGGAGAACCTACTTCTCCTGCATATCAAGCAATAAAGGATAGAATCCTTTCAAGGTATATGACTAAAGCTGCAGATTCTGGTGAAGGCCCAGATACAAATTTTGGTTGTATAGCAAGGGATGGTACAATCTATATTTCTGATAGTGCTAATATTAGTATACCTAATATTGAAGGCTCAAAGGGTTCTAATGAGGATGTGATTGTATTTGCTTACCATACACCTTTGGAAGAGCCTGTACAGAACCCAGTACAGTTCAGAGCTTTCTGGAATGAATCTAATTCGTTCTATTCTCTGTATAAGAAATCAGTAGACCCATTATACCCAACACCCAAGGATTCTAGAAACCTGTCAAAAACAAATGTATTAGAAGATAATGAATTATCATATGAGTCTCTAGTGAATAGAGCTATGGCTTCAGTATCTCAAGGTTTGGTAGACAAATCCTCAAGGGTATTAATTGGTATATATGGGCAAGGTACCAACTCAATGGATAACACAGTAGAGAAATATTCTATTGTTCCTTATGCAGGAAAGTTTCCCCAACCAGTAGAATATAATACTGCTATCCATGGAATGCAACAAGCCAATATAGAAACTCTCTTACGACTATTGCAAGGATTCCCAAACTTTGATATCAAGGCTTACATTGATGAAAAGCTTGGTGGTATGGCAGGAGCTAATATACCAAGAGGACTAATTGCCATGTGGAATGGAGTTTCTGTACCAGAAGGTTGGGCTTTATGTAATGGTCAGATTGTAGAAGACTTACAGACACCAGACTTATCGGGTAAGTTTATTGTTGGCTGGTCATCAGGTAATGAGGATTACAATTTGATTGGTAATACGGGTGGCCAAGAAAAAGTAACTCTTTCAACTCAAGAGATTCCATCTCACGTTCACAATTTCGCAGATGCTTACTTTATCGAGGCTCATTCAGATTTGGTGGGAGCTAATGGTACTCAATGGATTGGTAATAACCTTTCTGGTAGTAATAAAACTGATAGAGATAATTCTTATGTATGCCTATGGGACCATGATACCAGGGCTGCAGGTGGAGGTCAACCTCACGAAAATAGGCCACCGTACTACGTACTGGCATATATTATAAAACTATAATAATATGTCTTAACTACTTATATTGTTGACAAAGAACTTTTAATTTATGATGTTGAGAAAGGGACGTTGGGAAACGCCCCTTTTCTTTTGTGTTAGTAGTGAAGTTCTTCCTTAGCTTTCTCTTCCCAATATAAGATATCCTGTTTGAGTTCTCCTATGTATTTAACTGACTTCTTAGTTCTAGGCATATCAAAGAACTCAACCAACATTATATTGGTGATTCTTTCTCCATCCTTAATTCGTTCCTTAATATAAGGAGGTGGAGTAAGTAATACTTCAAATACCATATAAGCATCGGGAGATAACTTCTCTTTCATATACTTATATAATAATTCAAGCATTTCTTCCTTAGCCTTAACTTCTTCATCGTCATCCTCTAACTCTTTATCATTATCAAATAAGTCTTCAAGTTTGAATAGGTTCTGATTGTATTCTGCAATCTCTCCATAGGCAAATCGAAGAAGCTTATTCTTAAATGTAGCAAGAGAAGAAAGGATTCTTGCTTTAAGATGTTCTTCACTACAAGTACCATAGTACTTATTAAAAACAAATAACATTTTATCCCAGAAATAAGAAGATATTATATCTGGAGTAAGGTTAAACCTTTTGTAATCAATCTGTTTGGTAAGGTTCCGAATAACTGGCTTACAAACTTTGTATAACCGATTAAACATTGCTTCATCATAATCCTGCATGGGTTTTAATCTATGAAGCTCTGAACCATTGTTTCCATTACATTTCCTCATATTCTTTAAGTATTTCGTTATGCAAATATAATAAATATATTTTATATAATATAAGAATATCAAAAAATTTCACCGAGCGGCTGAGGATAAGAAGACTAGATATTGTGGACATGAGTTCAGAACTACACGAGGACTATCAAAATCTATTAGTATATAATATTGCAATATAATAATGTATGAAAAAGAATAAAATTAAATTTAGTTTTGCACCTGACTTCCAGTTAGAGATTCTCAGGTTCATCATTCAAGATAAGGAAGGAGGTTTAGTACTAAGCAGAATAAAACCAAGCTACTTAGTACTTATCGAACATTCCTTAATATGTGAAGGTATACTTAAATACTTTAAGAAGCAAAGAAAGATACCATCACAGAATGTCCTTAAACAAGTACTCAGAGAAATGCTAGAATCCAAAAACTATGTTGACCTGGTTACTAAGGACGATATCCCAAACATCGAGAAGGTTATCAAAAATCTTTATTCAATTCAATTATCTGATTCAGAATATATTAAAGAGAAAATCTATCAGTTCTCTACTTATGTTGAAATGAAGAACTTAAATGATTCATTCGACTTAGATAACTTTGAACAGTACGAAGAATATTCTAGAAAGGTAGAGAAGGTTTTACAAAGAAGTAGACCTAAACAGGAGGATGAACCTTTATTCATGATTCGAGATGTTACTGAACGTCAATTTAAAAGGCAGGCAGAACCCTCAGTAGTACCATGCCCATTTAGGCAACTAAACGATTTAACCAATGCGGGAGGATTCCCAGGTGCATCAATCAATGTAATCTTGGATAAACCTAAAGCAAAGAAAACATTCTTCATGGTTAACCTTGCAAGAGGTTACCTTAGAATGAAGAAGTCAGTTTATTATGTGGATACAGAAAATGGTCAAGAACAAATCATGGACCGTTTCATTCAATCCAGTATCAATAAAACTAAGAAGGAATTATATACTGGAGATTATGATAAACTCGAGGCTAAGCATTTAAGAAAACTTGCAAGGTTTGGAGTTGAATTAATCGTTGAAAGAGTACCTGCATTAATTACTGACTGCAATTATATAAGGGAGAAGATACTTACTCTTAGGAGCCAAGGGATTGATATTAAGGTATTGATGGTTGACTATGCAGGGAAGCTTGCTTCTATTGCAAAGGATAAAGAGGATTTTGATAGAATCTCAAATGTATATATTGACTTACAGAATCTTGCTGAGGATTTGCATTTAGATGTTGTATGGACTGCTCATCATATTACTCGTGAAGGTAAGAAACACCAAGCAACTAAATATGATGAGAACGATATATCTGGTTCTATTGCCATTGTACGTAATGCTCAATTCATTATGGGTCTTAACAGTACAGAGCAAGAAGAGAAAGATAATATCCTTCGTTCAGAGATTGTAGTACAAAGGGATGGTCTTCCTTCTGGTAGAGCCTTATTTAGGTGTGATGTAGAAAGGCAAAGATGTACAGAGTTTACTAAAGAACAAAGAAAGAATTATGATGAAGTATATGGTAAGAAACTTGAAGAATCTTTTAAGAAAGGTAATCCTGATGCTGATTCCAAGAAAAGGGAAAGGACAACTGGAGATATATAAATGCAAACTCGGTATTCATGATTGGGTAACCGAGCATTGGTGGGAAACCCGACAGAAACCTCGAAGAGCTATATTTTCACACAAAGGAGGTAGAAAGAGGGCTCAGTATTATAATAAGTATTGTACGAGAACCTATTGTAGAATCTGTGGTAAAAAGAAAAAGAGGAATGAGAACTAAAAATGTAGAAGTAGTAAAAGACAGATGGACTGATGGATTAGCTTTAGAAATATCTCATAATGGTTGGCAAACAACTTCTATCAGTAACTTAGACGTTGAGGATTTAAAGAGAATACGAAAAGTAATTCGTAAAGCAATTAGAGACCATGAAAATAACAATAACAAGAGACGGTAATGTATTTAAAGATAATATCTTACTAAAACCCAGATTAATTAGAGGGTATTTAAAAGTCAAGATAGAAGGTTCGACTTATTCAGTACATAGATTAGTAGCTATGACTTATATACCTAATCCCAAGAATAAACCCTGTGTGTGTCACAAAGATAATGATAGGACTAATAATCGGGTAGAGAATTTATATTGGGGTACTTATAAAGAAAATACCCAACAGTGTATTCAAGATGGTAGATTTAAACCAGGAGGTCGAGATATACTTGACGAATTTAGTATCAACTGTTTACTTTATGAGTATAATCTTGGTAAACCCCGGTCGATTCTTAAAAAGAAATTTGGGATTTCTGATTCAGCTATTACTCGTATTATAAATTTAAAGAGTAAACCTAAGTTTGGAAATTATAAGTTTAAAGCTATATACCAAGACATTATGAATGATTATCAAGAAGGTATGTTAGTTAGAGATATATGTAACAAATATTCTATAGGGCATACCACTTTAAATAATTACTTACGTAGGTTAAATATAGTTAGGCATAGATGAAAATTACTAATAAATTTAAATCCCAGTTAAAAACCTATTTTATCAAGAGGTTAGGTGCTTTTGAATATCGAAGAGGCTGGATGAAACTCCCAGTATGCCCATACTGTCATAGGGAATTAAAAATGGGAGTTAACTTATCAATGTATAGAACCAATTGCTTTAGATGTAATGAACATCCGAATCCTTCACAGTTGGTTATGGATATAGAAGGATTCGATACATACCATGAACTAATTAATTTCTTAAATAGTGGAAAATTTGATGAGCTTGAATTTCACGAAGAAAAGGTTGAACTTGCAGAAGCTAAGCCTTTGTATCTACCCGAAGGATTCAGAATCCTTAACCTTGGCCAGTCACAAGTTGCAAAAAGCATTAGAGGATATGTCAAGAGCCGTGGCTTTGTCATCTCTGAGTTGTCTAAGCATGGAATTGGCTATGCGACAAAGGGGGCTTACTTTGGGTACCTCATTATACCCTTTTATTACAGAGGACAACTTAGATATTATAACGCGAGAAATGTTATCGGGCAAGGTCCTCGGTATAACAACCCTAACAAAGATATCACAGGAGTTGGCAAAGAATTTATCATATTTAATTATGATGCGTTGGAGATGTATAGGTCGGTATACATCTGTGAAGGTGCACTCAATGCCCTTACTATTGGAGATAGAGGAATTGCCACAATGGGTAAAGCTATATCTGGATATCAAGTCAATGAATTACTTAAATCCTCATGCGAAAGATTTATTATATTGCTGGACCCAGACGCCAAGAAATACGCAATCAATCTTGCGCTCAAACTTGTTGCCTATAAAAAAGTCAAGGTGGTGTTTTTACCAGAAGGAAAAGATGTAAACGATTTAGGGAGAAAGGAAACTCTTAGGTTAGTATATCAAACAAGGTATCAAAGTTATCAAGATTTAATTCAAATCCGAAACTCTTTGGAGTAAGGATTACCTATTATATTATATAACTTAAAATATTAATGATATGATGAAGATAATCGATTATGTAATTAAGACTTCAATAGTTTTGGCTGCTCTTTTAATTATGGGATATTTCTTCCCAGTT
>OBVA01000074.1_pt1 | contig 46663 bp, 39 predicted proteins | sample 1495021 | NCBI WGS metagenome assembly OBVA01 (sample SAMEA2579965, study PRJEB22360) | human gut metagenome | biome: human gut; feature: human-associated habitat; material: faeces | place: Denmark | collected 2008/2010
TGCCTGGAGCGAATTTACCATTGTAATAATCATAAGAAAAAACGTCGTAGGCGAGATACTTGGTATGGTAATATCCCGAAATCTCTGCCACTTTCTTGCTCCATCCAGCCCACAGGCCTCATACAGTTCTGCCGGAACCTTTTCCAATGCGGAAAGGTAAGAAATCATAGAGTACCCGATACTCTTCCATACTGTAACAATGATAACAGCCAAAAGTGCTGTGTCCGAACTCTGTATCCACTGAAGCCCCGGCAGATGAAAAAACTGTAATACTGCATTTGCAATCCCTGTGTCCGGTTCAAAAATCCAGACCCATACAATGGAGATCGCAACAGTCGGCGTCACCCATGGAGAAAACAGGATAAATTTATAAATTCCGCTTCCTCTGAAATTTCTCTGTAAAAGCAGCGCTAAAAGCAGCCCTCCAATCAGCGTCGGAATCAATGTCCCAAGTGTAAATAGCAACGTATTTAACAGTGCGTCATAAAATCTGGAATCGTGAAACAATGTAATAAAATTATCCAGAAAAACAAAATCATATGTAGGGCTCATATAATCCCAGTTTGTAAAGCTGATAAACAAAGATCTCAAAATCGGATAGATCCAAAATACCGTCAGTGGTATCAAAGCTGGAAAAACAAATAACAAAACTTTACCAGAATACTTCCAGTCTTTCCTTTTACGTCTCAATGCTCTTTCTCCCTTCTGAAATTTTACAATGCATACTATATAGAAGAATTGTTAAATATCACTTGGGAAGCCAGTTAAAAATAAGTTAAAGGAGACAGAAATTTCTTCTGCCTCCTTCTTTCTTTACCTGTTCTTTACTTTATTATAACATCCGTATATCACGAGCATCACTACCTGAGTGACAATAAGCGAAATCCAAACTCCATCAAGACCAATCACTGTCGGAAGAAGTAAGAGCAATGCAGGAGCTGCCACAAACATCTCGCCATATACAAGTGCCATGGCCTGTTTTACCCGAAGAGTTGCATTCAAATAAGAAATATTCAGTTTTGTATTACCCATAAACAGAAACGCCGCCGCACTGAGACGCATCCCCGGTACAAACATCCGGGCGCCTTTTACCGACATACCGAAAAGCTCTGGAATATAGGGCGCCGCTGCTGTCACCAACAGTAAAAACCCGATTCCCAGTGCAGTGAGAACTTTTCTGGATACCTTCCGAATATAATGGCATACCTCTTCGTTTCCTGCCCCATAATAAAAGCTGACTAACGGCTGGATTCCATCCCCGACTCCGGTCAGCATAGACTGAACCGGAAATACCACATACGAAATAACCGCATAGCATGCCACCGCTGTATCGCCGCCGAATCCGGCACAACGATAATTTGTAAATATCAGTACGACAGACGGAGCGATGGAGAGCCCAAATCCCGGAACCCCTGTCTTCACAATATCAAGCAATGTCTTACCATTCAGGTGCAGGTGCAATTCCACATTCTCTTTCCCATAGAGACAGGATATTGCGATTCCCACTACAACAAATTGCGCCGCAACCGTACCTATAGCGGCTCCTTGAACACCGATTTTTACCTGAAACATCAAAATATAATTCAGAATAATATTAGTCAACATCCCGGCGCTCATGGCAACCATAGCCTCATAGGCCCGATGTCGGTTTCTGAGAATCGGAATCAAACCCGCTCCCAGAACCTGAAATACTGCTCCGGTGGAAATCACCTGTACATATTTCCATGCATGAGAATAAACAACGCCTCCAGCTCCTAGAATCTGAAGAAGCGGGCTTCCAATCACACAAAGAATCATACCAGTCAAAATTCCAAATACCAGTAAGGATGTTATCGTCACATAAAAAACGGCAGAAGCTTCCTCTTCCTCTTTTCTCCCCAGATGTCTGGAATAAAGTACACTTCCGCCGATTCCAATGCCAATTCCCAGCGCTGTAATCACAGCGGGAACAGGCCACGCAAGATTAACCGCCGCCAGTCCCTCATCCCCAACAGCCCGTCCAATAAACAGACCGTCAACGACCGAATACATCCCGGTCAGACAAAGAGCAAAGACCGTCGGTATACAGTATCTCGCCATAGTTCGTAATATTGCTTTTTTCTCCATGTACGCCTGTCCTTTCTTTTTCCTTGCCACGTTACAAAATACCACAATTCTGTAAACTTGGGCCATAAAAAAAGTAAAATACAGGTATAATTCTCTAATTTCCTATTTTTTCTATAATGTAATCCCTGATCTTCTGGCTCTCTGTCTCCAGCGCCGCTGCAAGTTCATCGTAGAGTGCGTGTTCTGCTGTGCGAAAATACCGACTGTCCGCGGCGGTCAGGCGCTTTCCCTTCGCTTCCCGCTCCTGCTTTCTCTGGTAAATCGTCTTGATCAGACTCACCAGTTTTTTACAGTCACACGTCTTGAGTGCGTTCTTGTAAGTCTCTTCCCGCTTACGCTCTTCTGTGATCCCGAGTACCGCGATCTCCTGCATCTCATCGATCAGAGCAAGGGCCTCCTCCCGGCTCAGAATCCTCCTCAATGGTAACTTCTGACTGTCTACGGGGGCAAACACAGTACTACCCTTCACCCCGTAAGGGATCAATGTATAGTACAGTTTGCCTTCATCCTTAGTCACAGTCTTTAACGGACCGATTTCTGTGACCTGACAGACACCATTGTGACCATAAACAACATACTCTCCGATTTTAAACATGCGCTCCCGCCTTTCTTTTCCATCCTTTCCTTTCGCTACCTATTTGTATATAGTATACCATTTTTTGGACGGGAAAATAAGGAATTTTTTTTATTTTCTCTGTTCCTATCCTTTTTCTTCCATTCGGTCCATGATGCATCGTGCGGTATACAGGCCATTTGCAGACGCCTGCTGAAGTCCTCTTGTAATGGCAGCTCCATCTCCCATTACACGCAATCCTTTAATATTTGTTTCAAATTCCTTTGTAGTAACTACCTTGTTTGAGTAAAATTTAACCTCCACACCGTAGAGGAGCGTCTCGTCACTTGCGATTCCCGGCGTCACCTTATCAAGAGCCTGGATCATCTCATCAATGTCCACCATAATCCGGTGCGGAAATACCAGGGAAAGATCTCCCGGCACTGCATCTTTTAACGTCGGTATCAGATTATTTCGAACCAGACGTTCCGCCGTCGTCCTTCTGCCTCTCCGAAAATCCCCATATCTCTGGACAAGGATCTTGCCGTCACATAGCATATTCCCAAGCTGGGCAATCTGCTTGCCGTACTCAATCGGACTCTTAAACGGCTCGGTGAAATTCTTGGACACCAGCAGGGCAAAGTTCGTATTCTTCGTCTTTCTTTCCTTGGATTTGTAGGCATGTCCATTGACTACCGCCAGACCTCCCTCGTAGTATTCTGTCGCCACTTCCCCCGATGGATTTGTGCAGAATACCCTTACTTTATCATCAAAAGTCGGTGTATAATAAACGAGCTTCGCCTCATAGAGCTTCTCGTTGAGTTCTTTCATGATTTCATCCCTGACTTCAACACGGACTCCTACATCCACAGTCCCATTCTGTGTTTCAATCCCATGTTCTTTACAAATATGAGAAAACCACTCCGATCCTTCCCGTCCAACGCCCGCCACGATCTCCGCCGCATAAAAAGTCTCTCCTTTTTCCGTGACAACTCCGACTGCCCGTCCTTTTTCCATGAGAATATTCTGTACCATCGTCATAAAACGGATTTCCACTCTGTTCTCCTCCAGGTGCTTCTGGAGCCTCGCATAAATCTTGTATCCTTCCTCGGTACCCAGATGGCGGATGGGACATTCAATGAGCTTGAGATTTGCACGGATTGATTTTGCCCGTATCTCATCGATCGCTTCCATATCTTCCAGTCCATATACTTTCTCATCCGCCCCAAATTTCAGATAAATCTCGTCTGCCTCCCGGATCAGTTCCTCTGCCTTCTCATAACCCAGTATTTCCGGGAGTGTTCCGCCCACTTCCGGAGAAAGAGAAAGTTTTCCATCCGAGAAAGCACCTGCTCCCGCAAATCCGGTCGTAATGGAACATGGTTTACAGCCCACACAGACCTTTGTCTTCCTCTTTGGGCAGACCCTCCTTTCAATCGACCGCCCCTTTTCCAGCATCAGAACCTTCAGATCCGGTTTCCTTCTCATCAGCTCATATGCACAGAAAATGCCGGACGGCCCTGCTCCGATAATAATTACGTCGTACTCTTTTTTTATCCCTGCCATCGTCAAGCACCTCCGATTTTACACTTTTCTTCTTTTATCATAATACCCTTTTTCTAAAAACTCAATTCCAATGCTGAATTGATACAGCAAAAACGGCCGCCTCTGCATAAAACTGACAAAAGCGGCGGATCATTCCTTATATTGTTTTTTAATTAAATCAGGCGTCCCTCCAGGCCTCCGCCAGTTGTCCAATCGAAGAAAACAGATAGTCCGGTCCATACTCACATGCTTCGGCCTCCTGCCGTGTTGTCTCTCCGGTAAGAACCAAAGCGGTTTCCACGCCTGTTCGGTACCCACAGAGAATATCCGTATACAGCCTATCACCTACGATCATCGTCTGTTCTTTTGAAAAATGATTCATTTTCAAAGAGTACTCTACCATGGCGCCCCCCGGTTTCCCTATAAACTGGGGCTTTCTTTTCACCGCATGTTCTATCATCTGGCAGATTGCTCCACAATCCGGTACATAGCCGAATTCAACTGGGCAGACATAGTCTGGGTTCGTGGCAATATATCCTACCTCCCGGGTACTCAAAATCTGGCAGGTATCCTGAAGCTTTTCGTAAGTAAGCTGATTATCATAGGATACAAGCACACATGCAATTTCTGGATCCATACAGTCCACCGTCACCCGGATTTTACTACGTTTCAGTTCTCTAAGCAGGGATTTCGTCCCCATCACATAAATTAATTTCCCATCATAGTGCTTTTTCAGGTACTGTATCGTTGCAAAAGAAGCAGTGATGAAATTCGAGTAATCCGTCATAATTCCCATCTTTTGAAAAGAATGGATATAGTCGTCTATACTCTTGGTAGAATTGTTCGTAATAAATACAAACTGTCCTCCGTTGTCTTTGATATCCTTCAAAAAACTCTTCGTACCACTGAGTAGACGCTTTCCAATACAGACTGTGCCATCGATATCCAGAAGAAACAGTTTTTTATTTTTAAGCATGATTCACCTGCCTGCGAACCTCTATCGCCGTATCCGGGTAGTTGGTAATGACAGCTTCCAGGCCAGCCTCAATAAAATTCTTCATATCTTCTTCTCTGTTTACTGTCCAGACACGAATCTTCAAACCGCTTTCCTGGTAGCGTTTCATAAAGTCTGACATATATAGGTGAAATACAGCAGGATGAAGTCCCTGTACCCCTGTTTTTTCAGCATACTTTTCTACATCCAGCATGACATCTGTATATAAGTATGCCGTCTCCGCCTTCGTATCCATACTGAGTATCTTTTGGACACTGTAATGGTTGAAAGAAGAATAAATAACACGTTCTTCCATCCCCGCTTTTTTTACAATCTCGATGGTCTTTTTCTCAATTTCCGGATACCAGTAAACCCCTGTTTTCAATTCAATATTTACTTCCATTCTTCCCTGCTTCACAAAAGTCAGCACTTCCTCCAGTGTTGGGATCTTTTCTCCTTCGTAAGCTTCCATGTGATTGTGAAACGACAGCTTTCTCAGTTCCTCCAGTGTGTAGTCCCTTACCGCTCCTGTCCCTGTTCCGGTGCGGTCTATATTCTCGTCATGGATCACGACAACCTGCCCATCCTTCGTAAGCTGTACATCAAGTTCAATCCCATCTGCTCCCTGCTCCTCGGCCAGCCTAAACGCTGCTAGTGTATTTTCCGGCGCATAGGCGCTTGCTCCCCTGTGCGCAAAAACTTTTACATAATTCATGGCAATACCTCCTATTTATAATAACCCTTTCCCAATAAAAGAGAAAAGCGTGTCGGAAATCTTTTTCACTTTCTTTCAGACACGCTTTCCCGATCGTCCGGATAAACTTTATTCCTTCTTTTATGCTTTAACCGTTGACAAGATTATATTCCTCTATCGTATCGTTGATCTCCTCAGCCATATTCTTGACAGCTTCTTCTTGTGTCACGCTTCCGTTCAACATATTCTCGATCTGAGTCTCAACAATCTGACGAGATTCCGGGAATACACTTAAAAGCGCCCCCGCAGACTCCGGTGTGGAGTCATGCAGCTGATCCAGAGCTGTCTGGAACTGAGGATACTTTGCAATATTGTCCTTAAATGTCTGCTCCTCCTGAGCGGCTGTAACAACCGGGAAATATCCGGTCTGAGCGTTCCAGTATGCCTGGGATTCCGGAGAAATCAGGAACTTAATAAATCTCCATGTTGCTGCCGCCTTTTTTTCATCCTTGTTGTTTAATGCCCAAAGTGAAGCACCTCCGATGGATACGCCGCCTTTGTCATCTTCGTTGACTGCCGGATAGTACGCGGTTCCTACTTCGAAGTTTCCGCCGCTGTCCTCCAGCACCTGTTTGAGAGACGCGGTACTTCCCAGCATCATTGCCGCTTTCCCCGATGTAAAATCCGTCGTAGCAGTATCGCTTCCGGAACGTCCCACATTTGGTGCATATCCCCCCTTGTACAGATCATACCATGCATTTAAGATGTTCAATCCTCCGCCGTTTTCATCAAACTCTACTTTCGTGGCCGCTTTTTCCCGTCCATTTCCATTGTTGACCATATTCAGACCCTGTTTACAGAGGAATTGCTCAAAGTACCAACCATAAATACTGATGGCCAGTACCTCCTGTGCGCCTCCTTTTTCCTTCAAAGCGTTGCCGACATCCGCAATCTCCGGAAGACTTGTTGGAATCTCTGTAATTCCTGCTGCATCAAACATATCTTTGTTGTAATACAGAAGCGGTGTAGAAGAGTTAAACGGCATGGAATACATCGTCCCATCTTCTGTTGTATAGTACGCCGCCACATTTGGCTCGATCTGAGATATATCATACCCATCTGCGTCAATCATCTCCTGCATCGGAATGATCCAGCCTGAATCAATCATAAACCGGGTTCCAAGATCATAAATCTGCACAAGATCTGCTCCCATATTTCCAATCTGAGCGCTTTTGAGCTTATTGATGGCATCGTCATATTCTCCCTGGTAAACAGCTTCTACTGTGATCCCATCCTCGTTTTCTTCATTGAATTTGTTTACCAGATAATCCATCGCTTCCCCGTTGACGCCGCCCATAGAATGCCAGAATGTAATCGTTGTCCCGTCTGTATCAATATCTTTGAACTTATCGGTGATCACTCCGGATTCCTCTTCTTTTCCGCTTTCTGAAGTCTGGCCATTCGTCTCGGAGGCACTCTTTCCGCTTCCGCATCCTGCAAGTGTGGAAACAACTATAAGGCCGGCAAGGATCGCTGCGATTACTCGTTTTTTCATATTTTTTCTCTCCTTTTCTTCCCCGTCTCACCGTGTCAGATGAATCCGACGGTTTCTTTCCTATTTACATAAATCATATCTGTGAACAGATCAGCCTTTGACTGCACCTGAAAACATTCCACTGATCAACTGCTTCTGTCCTACAATGAAAATAACCATTGAAGGAATAATAATTGCTACAACGCCAGCCATCATTAGTGTAATAGATTGTGCGTCAACACTATTCAACATACTGATCCCGATCTGTACTGTCCGCATTTCCTCGGATCCGGTTACCAAAAGCGGCCACATATACATATTCCATGCATTGATAAATGTGTAAACAGCCATCGCTCCGATTGCGGATTTCGTAAGCGGAATCAGAATCTTAACAATAAACCGTAAATTCCCGCATCCGTCCAGCTTCGCCGACTCATACAGAGAAATCGGGAACGTCATATAGAACTGACGGAACAAAAAGATTCCCATTGCGGATGTCAGTGACGGGAGGATCAAAACAATGTATGTATCCAGAATCCCCATGCTGCTGACAGTCAGGTAGTTGGAAATGATCACTGCTTCCCCCGGAACCATCATGGTTGCCATCACCAGCATAAACAGGAAGTTCTTACCTTTAAATTCCAAGAAAGAAAACGCAAACGCCGCCAGTGAGCAGGTAATGATCTGTCCGATCGTGATACATCCCGCCACCAAAAAGGAATTTAGGATGAAGCGTACTAAAGGTACCTGGGTGAAAGCGCGTACATAGTTTTCAAAAGTCGGGTTCGACGGAAGAATATTCAAATCCATTGTAAAAAGTTCGTCTCCCGGCATAATGGAAACGCTGACGGAATACAAAAGCGGGAACAACATGAACAAGGCAAACAGAATATTCACGCAGACCAGCACTGTTTTGCGGATTCTCTTTTTTCTTAAAGCACGGGCGTTCATCAGCCGATGAAGCTTTTCCACTTCTTCTGTATTGTAAGAATCCATTTCTATGGAAATGGAACTATCTATTCCTGCCATCTTAATACTTCACCCCTTTCTTTTCTATCCTGAACATCACAAGTGTCAGTGCCATAATAATCAGGAAAAGTACTACGGACTGCGCCGCGGCACTTCCGAATTTATAGTTAAAAAATGCATCTCGATAAATTGAGTATACGATGACATTCGTCGATTCTCCCGGACCTCCGGCAGTCAGAATCTTGATTTGGCCAAAAGACTGGAATGCCTGGATAATATTAACAACCAGTGTATAAAACATAATCGGGCTCAGACCAGGAAGAGTCAGACGGAAAAATTTCTGAATTCCGTTTGCACCGTCCACCGAGGCACGCTCGTAAATCGATTCATCTATATTCCCAAGTCCTGCCGAAAAATACAGAAAATTGATCCCGCTGTTCAGCCATGCCGTGAGAATTGCCACACAGATCAGCGCATATTTCGGATCCGCGATCCAGTTAATGTCAAGACCGGTCAGTTTATTCAGAATACCAATCGTCGGATTCAAAATAATCTTAAAAATCATTGCCGCTCCACTGGAAGCAATCGCCATTGGAAGCGCATAAGATGTACTGAATACTCGAATTCCAGGAAAAGCCTTACTACAAAGTACTGCTCCGATCAAACCAATCAACATGCTACCGATTACAACAATGACTACAAATACTACGGTTACAAAGAGACTATTATAAAACGATTCTGACGTGAGCAGGTCCACATAATTTTTCATCCCTACAAACACTTTTGCCTGACCGAGCTTATCTGTCAAAAACAGGCTCAGATATATGGTTTTCACAAATGGATAAAAAAGGAAAACCGCAAACACCAGAAAGCAGGGAATCAGATAGAAATATGCATTTCTGCCCTTCATTTTCTCCATCAACTGTTTCATTGCTGACCTCCATGATAAAAAATATTTTTTTCAGTTTTTGTGTCAAAGAAATGTACACGGTTCATATCCACATATAACCTTAGTTCATCTCCCGGTCTTCCCTGTGTCTCCACAGAAAGCCTCGCTGAGAATTCTAACGCGCTTCTCTCTTTCAGGTAGAATATTGATTCCGCTCCCAGCATCTCCTTGACTACAATCGTTCCTGTCAACCCACATCTGTCAGCGCTCAGATTTGCGTTTTCTTTCTTAAACTTTTCTGAAAAATGTTCCGGGCGGATTCCAAGAATTACTTTTTTATTATGATACCTCTCTACCATAATCCCCGCTTTTTGCTTAGGGATTTCCAATTTCTGTCCAGAAGCCAGTACGAAGTCCGCACCCTCTCCGTTTTTATGGATAGTCCCTTCTATAAAATTCATGGATGGAGAACCAATAAAACCTGCGACAAACAGATCTGCAGGATCCTCATAAATCGCACTCGGTGTATCTGCCTGACGGATGAATCCGTCTTTCATAACAACAATTCTCGTCCCAAGTGTCATGGCTTCTGTCTGATCGTGAGTAACATAGATGGTTGTAGTCCCTAGTCGTTTATGTAAATCCGCGAGCTCTACTCTCATCTGCGCCCTCAGCTTCGCATCCAGATTTGACAATGGTTCATCCATAAGAAACGCCTTTGGTCTTCTCATAATCGCGCTCCCGATCGCCACTCTTTGCTTCTGCCCTCCGGAGAGCTGTCCGGGTCTCCGCTTCAGAAGCTGCTCGATTCCAAGAATAGCCGCCGCCTCATGTACCTTTTGATTGATTTCCTGTTTTGGAACTTTGCGTATCTGAAGCGCAAATGCCATATTATCATAAACTGTCATCTGCGGATACAATGCGTAATTTTGAAATACCATAGACAAATCCCGGTCTTTGGGTTCTATATAATTACATAGTTGTTTGTCAATCCAGAGTTCTCCGCCCGTGATCTCTTCCAATCCCGCAATCATACGAAGCGTGGTCGACTTTCCACATCCGGATGGGCCGACAAAGATGACAAACTCACCGTCATGGATATCCAGATTAAAATCTTTTACCGCATAATGCTCTTTGTCATAGGATTTACATACATTTCTCAATGTAATTTCTGACACGATTTTTTCTCCTTCCTTTTTCTATATCCTCTTCTCCCATTTCTTTTACAACACAAGGGATTATATTCTCTTTATATTGAATACATATAAGAGCACTGTTAAATAGAAGTTAAGGATTTTAACCATCCTTTTTTGCCATTTTTCTTGTATTTATCAGGAATTTCGTGTCAAAGCTTATTTTCTTTCTATTTATTTATTGTTAAATTCCTGTTATCAAACGTTAAATTTATGTATTTATTTGTATATTTACACATAAAAAAGGAACAGTTCCTACTGCTCCCGTCGGGGTTTGGCGCCCCCCATCTGTCCGTTAATCGAACAGATGGCAGGCTGCGAAGTGTTCTTTTTCGATCTCTTTTAATACCGGCGTCTCTGTTTTGCACCGCTTTGTGGCATATTTGCATCTGCTTGCAAACCGACAGCCCGGACCACAGTTGATCGGGCTCCCCACTTCTCCTTCGAGCGGGAGCACCACTTTGTTTTTCTCCTTCTCCGGATTCGGGATCGGGATGGCGCTTAAGAGTGCCTTTGTATAGGGGTGCTGCGGGTTTGCATAAAGTTCCTTGCTGGATGCAAGCTCCACAATATGTCCCATATACATGACACCGACACGGTCAGAGATATGTTTGACCATGGACAGGTCATGGGCAATGAAGAGATATGTAAGGCCAAGCTCTCTTTGAAGTTTTACGAGAAGATTGACAACCTGTGCCTGAATGGATACGTCAAGAGCGGAAATCGGCTCGTCACAGACGATAAATTCCGGATCTACCGCAAGTGCTCTTGCGATTCCAATACGTTGTCTCTGCCCACCGGAAAACTCATGCGGAAAACGGGTTGCATGTTCCTTATTCAGTCCGACAAGACGAAGCAGCTCATAGACTCTTTCTTCCCTTTCCTCTTTCTTCGGATAGAGACCGAAATTCTCCATTCCTTCTTTGATGATATCCCCTACCGTCATACGTGGATCCAGAGATGCGTATGGATCCTGAAAAATCATCTGCGCACGCTTCTTAAACCAGTTAAGATCGTTTTTCTTTAGATTTGTCACATTTTTCCCCGCATACTCTACAGTCCCTTCCGTAACCGGGTAAAGTCCGAGAACCGTACGTCCGCAGGTCGTTTTCCCACAGCCGGATTCACCCACAAGTCCTAAGGTCTCCCCTTTATAGATATTAAAGGAGACATCGTCCACAGCCTTGAGGACTCCTTTTTTTCGCACCGGAAAATACTTTTTCATATGATCCACATGGACCAGAACTTCTCTGTTTTCCTTACTCATCCTGGAACACCTCCTTGATTTCCTCTACTCCAAGTACTTTCTTTGCCATCGGATGATGAAGCCAGCATGCGGCCTTATGGCTTTCCGATACCTGGGTAAAGTCTGGAGCTTTCTCCTTACAAATTCCCATACAGTATTTACACCGGCTCGCAAATCCGCAGCCTTTTGGCGGCATCACCAGATCCGGAGGAGTTCCCGGGATAATCTGAAGTTCAGATTTATTTTCATTTTCCATATTCGGAACTGCCTTTAAAAGGGCATGGGTGTAAGGATGACAAGGGCTGGCAAAGATTTCTTCCACCGTGCCCTGTTCCACAATACATCCGGCATACATGACAGTAATATATTCCGCCATTCCTGCCACGACTCCCAGATCGTGTGTGATAAGGACGACAGCCGTATTATTTTTCTGCTGAATTTCTTTCAAAAGCTTCATAATCTGTGCCTGGATCGTCACATCCAGCGCCGTTGTGGGCTCGTCCGCAATCATCAACTTCGGGTTGCAGGCAAGGGCGATCGCAATCACGACACGCTGTCTCATTCCACCGGAAAATTCATATGGATACTGATTCAGGCGGTCTTCCGGATTCGGAATATTTACCTTTCTAAGCAGCTCGATTGCCTGCTCTCTTGCTTCCGATTTTGAGACCTTGTTGTGGAGGATGATGCTCTCCATGATCTGTTTTCCGACTTTCATCGTTGGGTTTAAGGAAGTCATCGGATCCTGAAAAATCATAGCGGCTTCCTTACCCCGGAACGCTCTCCATTCTTTCTCCGTAAATTTTAAAATATCTTTTCCTTCAAACAGGATCTCGCTCTCCTTTTTAATTTCTCCCGGAGGGGTCGCAATCAGGCCTAGAACAGCCTTAGACGTCACGGTCTTCCCGGAACCGGACTCTCCTACGATCGCCATACACTCTCCCGGATTTACCTTAAAGGAAACTCCTCTGACAGCCTGAACTTCCCCCGCGTATGTGTGAAAGGAGACTTTCAGATTTTTTACTTCTAATAAATGTTCACTCATCTTCCATATCCTCCTCTATTACTGCCGCAGTTTCGGGTCGAACGCGTCACGAAGCCCATCGCCAAGCAGGTTGAACGCCAACATGGTCAGGGAAATCGCTACCGCCGGAAAAATCAACTCGTGAGGATAATATGTCATCTGCTGCTGTCCGAGTGATGCCATTGCTCCCCAGCTCGTCATCGGAGGCTGTACTCCCATTCCGATAAAGCTTAAGAATGCCTCGGAAAAGATAAAACTTGGTACCATAAATGTAGTATTGATAATAATAACACTCATCGTATTTGGAATCAGATGCCTCGTAATGATCTTAAAAGACGGCGTGCCAAGTACTCTGGCCGCCATGACATATTCGCTTTCTTTCAACTCCAGGATCTCTCCCCGTACAAGCCTTGCAAGACCAGTCCAGCTCGTCATACAAAGTGCCAGCATCAGAGAAGTCATTCCTTTTCCAAGGTACAATGATACAACGATAACAACTACCATGTACGGAATACCGCAGAGTATTTCCAGAATACGCATCAGGATATCATCTACGATACCTCCGCAAAATCCGCTGATGCCTCCGTAAATCACGCCGACAACAAGGGAGATCAGCGCACCCACGCCGCCGATAGCAAGAGATACACGTCCGCCGACCCAGATTCGTGCGAAGATATCACGTCCGAGATCATCCAGGCCGAAAATATGCTCTTTTGTCGGTCCCTGATTTACCAGCTCAATATTCTGCTCATTATATGCGTGCGGATAAATATACGGTGCAAAAATACACATGAAAATCATAAAAATCAGGAAAAACAGGCTGATCATCGCCACCTTGTTTTTCTTCAGTCTCCGGACGGCGTCCTGCCAGTAAGAAATACTCGGTCTGACAAGTGTCTCGGAGGATCGTTCATCAATGCCTACGCACTGAAACATTTCATCTGTCATAAGGTTCTTTTCTTCTGTCACTTGTGTGCTCCCTCCTCTACTTGCCTTCTATGATGCTCTTACGGACACGCGGATCCACAATCGCATAGAGAATATCCATACCTACCATGCAGACGATAAAAATCATGGAGAAAAATAATGTCGTCGCAAGAATCATTGGATAATCCCGTCCGTTGACGCTGTCTACATAGTACCGTCCAAGTCCCGGTACCGAGAAAATTCGCTCGATAACAAAAGAACCTGTCACAATACCAGCTACCTGAGGAGCCACAATAGAAATAATCGGTGTGATAGCATTTCTCATAATATGCCGCCGGATAATCTGAAATCTGGAAAGCCCTTTGGACTTCGCCAAAAGGATATAGTCTGAACCGAGCACGTCCAGTACCGAAGATCTCATATATCGAGAATATGTCGCAATACCGCTGATCGCCGCGGACAGTGTAGGAAGCGCTGTATACTGGAAGATACCTGCAATTCCCATTCCTGAAGTCGACCACCCGACAATCGGAAAATATCCTCCAGCCACGTACTTTTGCAGCAGCGCCGCAAATACGAAGCTCGGAATGGAGACTCCCAAAATGGCAATAAATATGGTAACAAAGTCGATCCATTTTCCACGGTTAAAGGCTGCCAGAACTCCCAGAATAATACCAAGAACCAGACCCACGACGACTGCCTGGATTCCCAGTCTTAAAGACGCCGGAAACCTCTCACCGATTACTGTATTTGCTGTAAGTCCAGGGGTTGTATAAGATTCTCCCATGTTTCCCTGGAACAGATTCTTCAGATAGATGACATACTGTTCTGTGACCGGCTTATCCAGCCCCCATTTTGCTTTCAGGTTTTCCTGCACCGCTTCCGGGAGCACTTTTGAAGACGCCTGCGTCGGGTCACCCGGCATGGTATACATCAAAAAGAACGTGGCTGTCAGAATAATCCAGAGTGTCACAATCATGTACACGATTTTCTTCAGAATGTACTTTACCATTTTCTTTCTCCTCTCTCTTTTTTAGAACAGCGGGAAGCATTTCTTACTTCCCGCTGTCAGAGTTTTCTTCATCTCAGTCTATTCTTCTACATATGCGTCACGGAATTCGATAGATGGTCCACCCGCGCCGTTGATATAGACATTTTTCAGAGTCTTACTTACCAGCGTATTGCTGTATGTGTAAGTTACCGGAGAAATACCGCATTTATCAACGGTCAGAATTTTCTCTGCTTTTGCAAAGTTTTCACCGCGCACGGTCATATCCTGTTCTGTCTTACATGCATTGACAAGCTCATCATACTCGGCATCTGAGAAGAAGGCCGGGTTATTTCCATCGCCTGTTGTGTAGCACTGCATAAATGTCATCGGGTCATTATAGTCAGCTCCCCAACCAGTCTCACATACCTGGTACAGTCCCTTGGATACCTGGTTGTTGAAAGAAGAGTTGTCAGATGCCGTCTCGATGTTGACCTTTACGCCAAGGTTCTTTTCCCACTGATTCTGATAGAATTCAGCTACTACCTTTGTCTCATTGTCCGCATTTCTCTGCAGGAACGTTACTTCCAGTGTCTCTCCTTCTTTACCAATCTCTTTCAGTCCTTCTTCCAGAAGCTGTTTTGCGTCCTGTTCAAGAAGTTCTTTCATCGGTTCCGGGTACAGATCACGGAATTCATCCGTTCCGATTGCCGTTCCTGGCGGAATCTCACCGTATGCCGCTTTGTTGCTGTCAAGTACCTGTGTCGCGTATGCTTCACGGTCAAATGCGATAGCAAATGCTTTTCTGATCTTTTCATTTGTAAATACGCCGTTCGGGTCTTCGTTGTTGAAACAGATGTAAGAGTTTCTCGGCTGCGGTCCGGAGATAAGCTGAACCTTACCAGCATCAACCTCTTTTTGTTTCTGATCCAGGTATTCGGAATCAATGTTTCTGAGTACATCGATCTGACCCTGATCGAAGAGCTGCTGTCTTGTGTTTTCATCCTGAGCAAGTGTCATTTCAATCTCATCAATTTTGACGTTCTTCGCATCCCAGTAATTCTCATTTTTCTTTAGAACAACTTTGGAACCTCTTGTCCATTCGCTTACATAGAACGGACCACTCTGAGCAAGTTCTTCTGCCGTCGCTCCGTAAGAGGAGTTCTTCTCGCCCTCCGTCTTGGATTCCGGTACCGGTGTTACGTTGGAGAATGTCATAAGCTGTGCAAAATACGGAATCGGCTCAACCAATGTGATTTCCAGTGTCTTGTCGTCCACCGCGACTGCTCCTACGTCTTCTTTTGAACCAGCACCGGTGTTGAATGCCTCACCACCTGCGATGCAGTAGAAAATACCGGCGTTATGGCAGTTTACTTCCGGGTCAAAGATACGACGGATAGAGTTTACATAATCCTGTGCCTTTACTTCTTCACCATCAGAATACTTATTGTCTCTTAAGTGAAACGTCCATGTAAGCCCATCTTCGGATGTTTCATAGCTTTCGCATCCTGCCTCTGTCAGTTCTCCGTCAATATAGCGGAATAATGTCTCCTGTGCTTCCAGCACGATGGAGTTCTTTTGATCGTCGTCTGCACGCCCCGGATCCAGTGTGTCAGGATCGGACAGCATTACAGTCGCAACCTTCATTAGATCGTCTGAGCCTCCTGCTGACGAGTTTCCTGAGGAGTTTTTCCCCCCCCCCCACATGCTGCCAGGGAGAAGGTCATAACCGCTGTTAAAAGCGCTGCTAAAATCTTCTTTTTCATAATAGCCTTCCTTTCTGATTCGTTTTTCTTTGGTTTTAAAGCGTCCTTTGGAAGATCATTTTCACATATGGACGCATATCACAAATGAGCCGGACCGGCCATCTGTCCCCTTCCTTTTTCGATCGTTCCGCCTTATTTTATCCGGACACCTTTGCCCGCACTCCAAGGCTTTATACACTTTTTTTCTCTCCTTTCTGGATCGTATTCTATCAAGTCCACGGACCGGATGCCCTTTTCCGGCTTGCTACATTTTCGTTTCCCGAAAATCCTGATCATGCCGGCGCCCTTCTCTTTGTTTTCTATAGATGTTCTATCTGAATATCTTTTGGAATGCCTGTTCCAAATCATCCATTAAAGCCTTTGTCCCCTCCAGTCCACAATGGATTCGGATCACATTTTGTCCGGCTCCCATCTTCCGGGCGTTTTCTTCTGTCTCCCGTGCATAAGGCATTGTCACCAGGCTTTCGTATCCGCCCCATGATACGCCGATCTTGAATATTTTCAATGCCTGACAAAATGTTTTGGCTTGTTCCGTCGTACTTTCCAGTTCAAAGCTTAACAATCCGGTGTGCCCTGACTGCTGCTTGATGATCAGTTCACGTTGTGGATGAGAGGCAAGTCCGGTGTAGTATACCTTTCTTACTTTCGTATGTCCTTCTAGGTACTGTGCTATTGCCAACGCCGTTTTTGCATGTTCCTTCACCCGGACTTCCAATGTCCGGAGCCCCCGCATCATCAGCCACCCTTCCATCGGTCCGATAATACTGCCAAGCTGTTCCCGCATGATTCGTACTTTCTTCCCAAGTGCCGGATCTTTCACCGTCAGGGAACCACCAATGAGATCGCTGTGTCCCCCCAGATACTTAGAAGCTGTATGCATCACAAAATCTGCTCCCATCTCGATTGGATTCTGGTAAATCGGCGTACAGAATGTATTATCAATATAGACAAGAGCTCCTTTTTTATGAGCCGCCTCGGCTGCCCGCTCAATGTCCTGCGCATGGAAAACCACAGATGCGGGATTTTCCGGCACCAGAAGCTGGGTTTCCTCTGTGAGCGCCTCTTCCATTTCCATCGGATCATCCCCATCAATCAAGGTCGTCCGGATATTCATATGCTCTCTGCAATAATTCTGCAAAAAATCTTTCAACGGCCCGTAAGCCGTGCGGACGCAGACTACATGTCCGCCGCTTTTACAGGCAGAAAGGACTGCTGCCGTAGCTGCCGCCATCCCGGATGAGAACACATATGTCTCTGCTCCCTTTTCTAATTCATTGATCTTCTCCTCGAGAATCCGTACGGTTGGATTCTGAACCCTGCCATAACAGTACGTGTGCCGGTCCCGTTTGTCAGAATCATAATAAGCGTCTACCGTCGGAAAAATATTCAGGGAATTCATAAAAATCGGCGGTACAATAGCATTGTAGTATTGATCGTACTCTTCCCCGGCATGTGCCAGAATCATTCCTGTGCTTTTTTCCATCTCGTCTCTCCTTGTTTTTTTCAATCACCAATCAGGTATCATCTATATGCTATAATATAGTTATTTCTTTTATAAAATTGCACATCAGTCTGATCTGCTCTTCCTACCGATGTGCAATGGCGATATCCTCGTATACACAATCCAGAAGCTTATGATTGATCTTCTGTGCTTTCTTAATATCCCGCTCTTTCAACGCCTCATAGAGCGTCTCATGGTACGGCATGCTTGCCTTGAACGGATCTTCGATATCAAGTGGAAACTGCCAGAGTTTATCCGTGTACTCATCCAGCACTTTCAATACCGCATAATAAACGCTGTTGTGACACATCTGGTAAATTTTCTCGTGGAACTGCTTGTCCTCCTCGGTATCCGGCTCTCCCACCCGTACTTTCTTCATCAGGACTTCTGTGATCTCTCCGAGCTCTGCCATTTCCTGGTCGGTGGCATTCCTTACTACCATAGCTATCAACTCTGTCTCCATCGCCCTTCTGGCCTCGAGCGCCTCGATCAGCGCCTCCCGCTCCCTCGTAAATCCGATGAGCGACTCGATTGCATTGGATCCCCGGCTCCGATTTCCGACATAGATGCCTTTGCCGTTTAATACTTCCACGATACCCTCCGCCTCCAGTGTCTTAACTGCCTCGCGAAGAGCCGTCCTGCTTACCTGCATCATTTCTATAAACTGACCCTGGGAAGGGAGTCTGTCTCCCTCCTTCAGGTCATGTTCTTCAATATAACTCTGTATATATCTGATAATTTCTGATTGCAAAGAAACTCTTTTAATTGGTTTTGCCATTATCTTTCCACCTACTCTGTTCCTTTCAATCATTATATACTTGTTCCATTTTCCAGTCAACTGCTTTCTTTTCATTATACATATTGCACAATTATTTTTTAGCAAGTTCCGCCATCGCAGCCGCTGTCAACTCAATACATTTCATCAGCTTTTCTATGGACATCTGCTCATCCGGCTGGTGTGCCACGTCCTTATCTCCCGGAAACATCGGTCCGAAAGCAACCATATTTTGGAACATCTTAGCGTAAGTGCCGCCTCCGATTGCTTTAGGTTCTGTATCTTCCCCGGTTCCCTCCCGGTACACTTCCATCAGCTTTTGTACCAGCTCGGAATCTTTCGGCACATACAGCATCTCTGTGGTCCGATGCTCCAAAATGTCCATATCATAAGCTGTAAGCGCGGACTTCATCTGCCGGTATACGAGATCCGCATCCCCGTTTTTCGGATAACGAATATCCAGATTGAATTTCATCTCCTCCTCCGTATAGTCGATGACACCTAAATTGACTGTAGTCTCCCCGGTCTCTTCATCACGAAAACAGATCCCTAGCGTCTCCCCGTTTGTCTCAGTGCCGATCTTCTGAGTGACAAAATCAGCAAGCTTCTGGAAATCTCCTCCGATTTCCATACCACGGACAGCTAAAAGGAGTTTCACAATCGCATTTTCTCCCAGTTCCGGACGGCTTCCGTGGGCGCTGACCCCCTCTGCTTCCAGAACCGTCGTTCCATCACAGACCGTTACCTGAATTCCTTGGGTATCCGGTATCTCGTGTTCTCCTTCCAATACCAACTGACAATGCAATGGTACGATATTTCCTGCTGTCCCTCCGTGAAACGAACGGACACGGATTTTTCCTTGTTTCGGATGCTTCTTTCCTCCAATCACTGTAGTCATCCCTTTCTCAAAGAAGATGAGCGGATACTCCGCGTCCGGGGTGATACCAAGTACCGGGTGTTCCTCTCCTGCTTCCACATAGTGCTTGATACAGTCACATCCACGCTCCTCGTTTGTTCCAAAGATCACACGGATCCTGCGGTCTGTAGGAAGTCCCAGATCCCGGATCGCTTTCATAGCATAGATGGCTCCGATCGTTGGTCCCTTATCATCCGCCACTCCTCTGCCATAGAGAATTCCATCATGGATCTCCGCTCCAAACGGCGGATAAGTCCAGTCGTCCCCCACCGGTACTACATCCAAATGTCCAAGGACGGCGATCATCTCGTCTCCCTCTCCCATCTCTATATAGCCCGCTTTATTATCCACATTTGCCGTGCGAAATCCTAGAGTTTTCCCCAGATGCAACGCATACTCCAGTGCCTTTTTCGGACCTGGTCCGTACGGGGCTCCCTCCTCCGGCTCTCCTCCTACGCTGTCGATACGGATACAGTCCTGAATCCCACCGATGATCTCATCCTGCATCCCACGGATTGTATTTCTCAAATTTGTATAATCCACTGCTTTATTACCTCCTTTTTCCTGAAATCTACTTTTTTGCCTTTGGATATTCATTACAAAGCAACCGGTATGGTGCTTCGTCCTCCTCGATCTCCGGAAATCTTCCTACTTTTTCATAGAAACGATTGTCCACATTGTCGTCATTACACATGGAGACTTCCCCGATCAGCACGTCACCGGTCCCAGGTTCCACATCAAAATCATGGTACTGGTGCGGCCACAGCGTAATGCTCTCACCCGGGTGCAGCCGTACTCCGGTTCCGGCCGGGGCCTGGTAAGAACGCCCGTCCGAATTGACTGTCACATCCGTGTCCGCAAGTCCGCCCTCTCCGTCGTCGTTATACAGATGGATAATCAGCGTCCCGCCTCCACGGTTGATGATATCCTCTGATTTCTTCCAATGAAAATGCATTGGAGAATGTTGTCCTTCCTTGAGCATTAAAAGCTTTTCCGCATAGACCTTTTTATATTTCGGGTTATTCTGATTGCCGTTACGGATTGTAATCAGAGAAAATCCACATTTATCGAAATCACCCTGTCCATAATCTGTGATATCCCACCCCAGCATGTTATCACGAATTTCGTCGTATTCCTCTCCTTTTTCTTTCCATTCTTCCGGCGTCCAGTGACAAAACGGCGGAAGTGCAAATCCATGCTCCCGGATCAGTGCCTCCATCTCCCGGATACATTGATTGATTTTTGATCGCTTCATCTGTCCCATCTCCTTATTTGATTTTTTCTTGTGTCACAATCGGGATTTCCCCGGTCAGATAACATTCCAGCAGACGAATACATGCCTCCACATCTTCTAAATTCACGATGCTGTTCGGCGTGTGGCCGTATCGGGTCGGAATGGAAATACCAAGCACTTTTACTCCTTCTCCGGATTTATTAATAGCTCCGGCGTCCGTACCGCCTGCGGCCAGTGCGTCCCTCTGATACGGGATCTCATACTTCTTTGCACAGGCAATCAAATCTTCCGTCAGCTCATGGTCACAGATCACACTGCTGTCATTGATTTTGATGGCGGCTCCTTTTCCAAGAACCGGATTACCATGTTCGTCCCCCGGCACATCAAAGGATCCGGTAATATCAACGGCAATACCAAGATCCGGCTTCACCGTTTCGGCCGATGTGGTAGATCCGAAAAGCCCGACCTCCTCCTGCACCGTGTACACAAAGTAAAGATCATGGTAACTGCTCTGGATTCGTTTGAGAGCCTCGGTCTGAATGTAGCACGCAATCCGGTCGTCGAACGCCTTGGACATCACATTACGTCCTGCCAGTTCCACATAGTCTCCGCAGAAGACCGCACAGTCCCCTGGCTGAACATACTGCTCGGCTTCCTCTTTAGACATTGCCCCAATGTCGATATAAAGCTTGTTCATATCTTTGGTCTTTACGTTCTCCACCGGTTCTGTCACTCCCACAGTCCCTATGGTTCCATTCTCAAACCTCACCCGGTTCATAAAAGAGCACAGTGCGGATACACCACCTACCTGCTTGACCTTTAAAAGTCCGTTGTCCAAAATCCTGACTACGCAAAGTCCGATCTCGTCCATGTGGGCCGCACACATCACTCGCTTTTTCCCGGATCCGTTTCCACGTTTCAAAACAATCAGATTTCCCATGGCGTCTCTTGTAACTTCATCCGCATAGTCCATCACTTCTTTGATAATCAAGTCAGATACTCTCTTCTCCAGTCCACTGACTCCCCATGTCTGTGTATATTCTTTTATCATCGTTTCCCCTTTCCCCGGTCCTGTTCTACGCAAATATCAGCCGGAATGTTTTGATCTCATATGGTTTGAATACAGTTTCAAAGGTCGTTCCACAAACGGTAAGTTCTGCTTCCTTCTCCTCCAGAAGGTTACATTCATACACATGAGCAAGGGCGCGACCGCTCGTAATATGTGCCCGGACACGGTTATTCTTATTCTCGTACATCCGCACAATGACGCCGTCTCCGTCCTCGGCCTTTTTGATGACCTCGATAAAGCAGCTCTCCTTGTCGCAGTGAAGGAAACTGTCATACTCTTCACCGCATCCTTTCTGTTTTCCGATACGTTTCACCGGCATCGGTACATTCAGATTGTAGGCCATCTCCACTGTCTTTGCCTCCTGCCAGCGTCCGGCATGTGGGTAGATAGAGTAAGTAAACCTGTGTTCCCCAATATCTGCGTCCTCATTTGGATAAGTACCGGATTTAATCAACGTCAGGCTCATATCACCTTTCTTAATACCGTAGCCGTACTTGCAGTCGTTTAACAGACTGACACCGGAACTGTTCTCTGAAAGATCCGCCCATTTATGGCCGCAAGCCTCGAATTTGGCCGTATCCCAGCTATAGTTGTTCGTCGTCTCCCGCTCCACATTGCCAAACTGAATTTCATATGTAGCCCTTGTGGCGTTCACATCCACAGGAAAATGCGTTTTCAGAAGGACGTGGTGCGTCTTCCAGTCCGCCTTTGTCTGGAAATCAATTCGTGGAAGGTGGTGATAAAGACAAACTCTCTGTGTGACAACGGAATCTACAAATCCGCAGGAAAACTCCAGCACGATACAGACGTCCCCACTTTCTACAATACGGACAGGTGAATACCAGTCTGCTTCATATGGTTTCCTCTGATAGAAAACGTCAATGTCCCAGTTGTCCCACTGCATCGGACGATCTTCGTAAGTCCGCAGTACATTTCCACACTTGCCGTCCTGGAACAGCTCTTTGTCTGCCTCCTTTTCATAGAGAGATGTGATTTCCATCCGATCATTAAAACGGACACGGAAAAAAGGATTCTCAAAGGTGCCGTCCCAGGTTTTTTCTCTTTTTTCCGATTTCTGTTGTCCGGCGGCATAGAGTTTCCGATATCCAAGCGGCGGAACATGTTCTGCATAGAGAAGATACGATCCGTCTGCCATCCGCTGCAGCGGCACGTTTCGCCCCTGCTCATCTTCCAATGCCGGAAGCGCCTCCTCGCCATAGACCGTCACCACGTCATCTCTTTCATATCCTTGCGTATTCATCACCACGATGCCGTCCCGATCCATCGAAAGTTTCCCGACAGCCGCAGAAACGATCCGGTCCAGTTCTTTTTTCCCTGTCTCTTCAATCTCCCGGTACTCCCGGTCAGTCTGCTCGTACACCGGTTTGATACAGGAGCCTGGTACAATATCATGGAACTGATTCAGCAGGAGAATGTCCCATCCCCGCTTTAGTACCTCCAAAAGGTGCTTATCCTGTTCCATTCCTGCCATGCAGGAGGCCGTTTCAAGCTGTGTATAAAGGATCTCATTTTTTCGGTTATTTCTTTTATTTTTTGCCATGGACGTCAGTGTCCCACGGTGATATTCAAAGTACAATTCTCCATCCCAGGTCGGCATATCCGGGAGATCATGGATTTTCTCGTATGTCCGGTCAAAATAATCCTGCTCAAATTCCTGGCGGATCTTCGGGATACCCGGAATACCATACTTCAAACGCTCGGCACTCTCCAGCATCTCTTTTGTCGGACCGCCGCCGCCATCTCCAAATCCAAAGAGCATCAGCGTGTCTTCCGTCAGATCCCGGTTCTGGAACCTCTTGAACGTTCCCAAGGTCATATTCGGATTGACAATACCAGTGTATGTGGTCGTATTCCTCGTGTCCGAGAAAGAAATATTCAGTCCCTGATCCTTATCGTAATCCGTTGTTGTAGGCATGAAAGCAAAGACCTCGGAGCCGTCAATTCCCTTCCAGAGAAACGTGTCATTTGGAAGCTGATTGTACTGATTCCAGGCAATCTTCGTCGTCATAAAGTACGGAATCCTGGATTTCTTCAAAATCTGCGGAAGCGCCGCCGAATATCCGAATACGTCCGGAAGCCATAAAGATTTGCTTTCTTTTCCAAATTCCTCCAGAAAGAAGCGATGCCCTTTTAAGATCTGACGGATAAGAGACTCTCCTCCAGTCAGGTTGCAGTCCGACTCCAGCCACATTGCTCCGTCCACTTCCCATCTGCCTTCCCGGATCCGCTCCTTGATCTTTTCGTACATCTGAGGATCCTGCTCTTTTACAAACTGATATAGAATCGGCTGACTGGACATGAATTTATAATCCGGATACTGCTCCATCAACCGCAGCACGGTAGAAAAACTGCGAAGCACTTTTTCTCTCGTCTGCTCTACCGTCCAGAGCCACGCAATATCGATATGCGTATGACCGATAGCGCTGACCACCGGACATTCCTTTTCCTCACTGTAAAACGCCTTTTTCAGTATCTCCTCTGCTTTCTCAATAGACTGATAAAACCGCTCCGAGTATGCCTCCCGCAAATCCAAGGCATCCAATGCCGGAGCCATCATCTGAAGAACTCTTCTGTAATTCTCTTCATCTGCCTTTTTCAGTACATAGGCGCTCTGCAATGGGATCAACAGGTCATAATATAGATGCCGGATCCGATCGTCCACGACCTGTAAATAGGTATGAATGACCAGATCACCCTTTACCATCCCACTGTATGCAAGAACCGCAATCTCGTGGCATTCCCCTGCTCTGGCATTTTTTGTAATCGTCACTTCCCGGTGATTCACATCCACTCCTTGCATGAGCTCTCCGTCCAGATAAAACAGCATCTGCGGATTCGTCGCGTCCCACTCTCCCTCTCTTCCGGTCGTAATCAAAAACTCCACATGATGTCCGTCCATGGATTCCGGAATCGTGACTGTCGTCCGGAACCATCTGTGTGCGTCCACCTGGCTCCATGCCGTCCCCATCCTATAGTCTTCCCATGTCTCATCCATCAAACAGAATTGTCCGTCCTGCTGCTTCCCTTCCTTGCTTTTATAAGACGAAATCTCCTTCTTATGTACCACAATCAGTCGTTCCAAATCTTCCAGGACCCTCTGTGCCCTTCCCAGTTCAAAAATCAAATTCATGCTTCCTCCCAATGCTATAAGCTATATTATAGGTTGCTTATAGCGTATCACTTTTTGCGCAACCTGTCAATTTTTTTCAGAACATTTGTTACAGTTCAGCCATGTACAAAGTCACAAAAATCTGAGTTCAAACTTGTTTGAAAACGAAGATTATTTGTGTACTTTGTATATGGCATTCTGCCATCAGCGAGGATTTAGCCACGTAAGTGGCGATAAGGCCGCACAGCGGCTAATCCGAGCTGTTATGGCTGAACTGTAACATAACAGTCAATACCGCACAAAAGTCGCATGATGCCTGCTTCTCTCACACTTTCTCCCAGTATACCTGGAATGGTTCCCGGTCTATCTCAAACAACGGTTTCCACACAAGCCCACGATAGCAAAATGTCAGCCCGTCTTTCTCTGCTTCCTGCTCTGCCTTCCCTGGATCGATATCAAGCTTTAAGAATCGCTCTTCTTTACTTAAAGCTGCCAGCACATAAGGTCCGTACAGTAAGGAGTGCAGCTCCGGGCGGTCCGGTGTGGATTCCAGATAAAATCCGCAAGGAAAGAGACAGCGGATTTCATGCACGCCTTCCGGTACGGTCATACAAAGGTATCCGGATTCCACAGACATCGTATCCTGCTTCTTCCCGTCAATCCATAGTCCTCTTTCTTCCCCGCTCCATCCCGGAATACGAACAGCCATCGGAAACTCCTCTCTGCTCTCCACTTCCAGCACCACTGTTTCTGGATGTTCCATCTCTGTCATTTGTCGGATTGTGATCCCCGCATCCTTCCATTCCAACCTGGATTTCAGGAACAGATTGACATACAGCTTTTGTCCCTCGTGTGCGTAAACCATGTCCGCATATTTAAAATGGCTCTCCAGTCCAGTCCCGTGACAACAGGAATTCTCGTGTTCAAATTCCTTATGAAATCCCGGCGCCAGCGGTGTAAAATACACTGTTTCTCCTGTTGTTCCGTGCTCTCTTCCTCCCAGGATATGGTTTGTCATCGTCCGCTCATAATAGTCCATCCGCTCTTTTTGGTTTTCAAAGCGGTACAGCTCTTTCGTCAGCTTCAGCATATTATAAGAAGCGCAGCTCTCTGCCGTGTGCTTTGTAAGCAGACTTCCAATCCGGCCAGGTCCGTGGAACATCTCGTTTTCCCCCGTTCCTCCAATGGTATACACATGGGCTTTTGTCACGGCTTCCCAAAAATAGGAAGCAATATCGTAATACATCTTTTCACCGGTGCCCCGGAAGATTTCCATGGCTCCGATGATCTGCGGAATATGCTGATTGGCGTGAAGATTTTCCAGGGCGTCTACCTGCTGCTCCAGCGGCAGAAATAGCTTCTCATTATCAAAGTAACAGGCTGTCTCCAGAAATTCTTTCTTCCCGCTCATCCGGTAAAGTCTTGCCAGGACGTCATTCATCCCACCATACTCTCCGGCAATGTACATCCCCCACATCTTCATCCGCTGTTCCACCGGGAGGACAGACAGACGGCGGTAAACCCACATACCAAGCTTCTGGGCAACCTCAAACGCCTGGTCGATCCCGACAAATTCATAACAGTCCAGAAGTCCTGCCAAAATCTTGTGAAGCGTATAATACGGCGCCCAGATGTCTGGATAAGGAGTGTATTTCTCCAGCTTATCAAACTGCTCTTCCGTATAGCCGCTCAAAAATCCCTCCCCGATTCCCGGCATACACGCAAAAGCTTCCTGGCATTTTCCAAGCTCTCGTATCATATAGCAGGCTTTTTCCCTGATCCGCCCGTCTTTCCCAGCTTTATAGCAGAGTGCCAGTCCTGATAGGTAATGTCCTGTCGTATGACCCTTAAGATTACATTCCGGAGCGTCCCATCCGGTCATTGGCTCGGCTCCTTTTCTGTCCAGTCCGCAAGCTTCCCGGAAATTGTAAAGCATTTGGTCATCGTCCGTCTGAAGCAGAAATTCCTGCATCTCCTTCTGTGCTGTATAAAATCTGCTGCCCTCCTCCAGAGATGCTTCGCCATGATCGAAATATTCTATCAGTGGCTCGGTACCCTTCTTCTCTTTCCGAAGCTCCTTCTCTACTGTCACCGTACAGGAAACCGGAACTGATAGTCCGTCCAGCTCCCCTCTCTCCTCAAACTCTCCCGTTTGCCCATAGCAGCGTTTTGCCCCATTTTCCCAGAGAATCCGGTGTACTAGCGTCTTTCCTTCTGTGGTATGGATGACCGCCACATACGGAAGGTACGTCGTCTCCCCTGCCTGGGCTTTCTTTTGGAGAGGTTCTACTTTTGTCACTTCAATCTTTGGCTTTTCCTCCAGAATACAGACCTTGTATTCCTTGGTCTCACTTACGCCTTTATAAAAAAATTCCGCCCACAAAGAGATGATCCGGTCGCCGGTTCCATAGGCGGGTCTTCTCACATTTCCCTCGGTATCGAGGAAACGCTCATGCCCGGAAATCCAGTGGATCTCGGATCCGTATTTCCCTTTTTTCGGCAGGTTCAGATTGAACTCCACTGTGTTCAGATTGCCGAGATACAATGCCTCCATGTCTTTCCTGATGATTTCTCTTGCTTCCACGTGTTCTCTCCTTTTCTTTTAAGATCGAAAAAGAGAGCCATTGCTTCATAGATGTCCTTTCTCTATTTTGCAATGGCTCCTGTAAAAGGGTTCCTCTCCGGGTCAGCTTCCCGAACGCTTCTACGCGTATACCCGGTCAGCTCTAACGGACAAAATTCGTCCTGGCCGGACTTTCCTTTTCCGGCAGTCCGTACTCCTCCTTACCGAGCTGAATACTCTTTATTAAAAACGACATATTTTTAGCGAGCGTCCGCATGATCTGAAGTCCTTCCGCATCCTTAAGCGCCTCACCTGGAGCGGCTCCATGGATACTGTTCCAGTATTGGCTTGAGGCCACCGGCATTCCGGAAATCGTAAAAAACTTATTCAGCTCGTCAAACGTAGAAGACAATCCTCCTCTTCTTGCTACTGCAACCGCCGCTCCAACTTTCATCGTTTTGTCAAAATGGGTGCTGTAAAACAGCCTCGTAAGAAACGCTACCAGCGTCGCATTTGCAGAGGCATAGTACACCGGCGATCCCACAACAAGCCCGTCACATTCCTTGAATTTCTCCGCCGTCTGGTTGACCAGATCGTCAAAGACACATCTGCCTTTTTCAAAACACTGTCCACAGGCAATACAGCCCCGGATCGGTTTACTGCCCACCTGAACGATCTCGGTCTCAATTCCTTCTTCCGCAAAGACTTTCTCCATCTCATGGAGCGCAATCGCTGTATTTCCGTCCTTCTTTGGGCTTCCATTTAATATTAAAATCCTCATGTCGCATACCTCCTGACTCAAAATTCGTTTCCTGTCAGTCCTATTATAACACTAATTTGCCATAAAATGGAAACTCACTTAAACATCGACTGCCGCCCTCAATCTCAATCTGATTTGCCGGATAGACATTCTCATCTTCCAGAAGCCGCACGATTAGTCCCATTTTCTTCTGCTTTACAGATTCATTTTCTCAACAAAAGCAGTTGGCTTCACTGTCAGTTCCACCCATGCCGGACGGAACCCGCTCCGGATCGCGTTTCTTGCCGATTTTATATTGGATCACTCGGACGTATAAAGGTTTTGAAAATCCTGGTTTTCCAATATCCGTATCTTATAGGAACAGTACTCTTTTCTTAACACCCTTACATCCGGCAGAAAATACTCTGCCATAAAGCACACCCGAAGATCATATTTTGCAAAAGCATCATTCAGTACATACAGATTTGGCGTCTCAAAACAATGCTCTACTGGATATTTCTCTATGTAATGCCGGACAAGCCCCTCATACTCTTTACCGACGGACGCCACAATATTGGTCCCGTAGGAAACAAGATGACATGCAAGCGGCAATTCCAGATACCGCCGTGCGTCCGGCCGCTCTTTGGAATATACAATCTTGTTTTCTGTTTTTACGAAATCTTCCGCCAGACAATTTGCATCCACAGCCGACTGTTCCATGGCAATCCTCAAGATCTCTTCGTTAGTCATCATCTCTCCCACCCGTAATCCTCTCTCCTGATATAGACTCTTTTTCCAATTCCCAGATATGGGGATCTCTCCGGAACCAGAGGCAGACTCCGATTCCCACAAATGCAATCACGAAAAAGAGAGCCGCCGCTCCGGATCCTTTTCCGTCGCCAAAAAGCCGAATCAGAAAACTTCCCTTTTTCTGTGCTGCCATCATCGGCTCAAAGACCCGATCCACAAGGAAACCTCCCAGAAAATATCCAATCGGTATCGTGAAAAACTGAAAGGAGTTACGCACAGAATATACTCTCCCCTGCATTTCCAGAGGGATTCGGGTCCGCAAGATAACGTCCAGATTGGTATTCATCAGTGGAATCGCAATCCATCCAAGGAAACCGCCGATACACCAGATAAGCGGTGTTCTTCCAAGCGCCAACATAAAGTTTTCAAAACTCATAGCAAAAAGCAGGCTGTTGCAGATCACCCGCACACGGCTTTTCGGCTTTGGTAATACAGATGCCAGAATACTTCCCACAAGCGTGGCAATTCCAATTACAGCATTTACCATTCCCATGACAGTTTCATTTCCACCCTTTCTTGAGAGCATCATAGCCGGAAAGGCTGCATCATAAATAGATGCAACCAGATTAATCGCAGCCAAAAAGAGAATCAGTCCGAAAATTCCCCGCTCTGTCCTCAAATATACAATCCCCTGACCAGCAGAGGTAAGCAAAGATTCCCTCTTCCACTCTCTTCCACTGGTTTCCGGAATCCGAATCTTCCATGCCAACGTCACAAACGCTGCCGCAAAGGTCAGAAGATCGAAAACAATAACGGCGCTCATTCCCGCAATTCCAAGTACTGCTGTCGCAAGGATCGGTGTCAAAATGGAATTCGTGGCACTGGCCAGATACCTCATCCCACCGACTTTCTGGTAATATTTTTCAGGCAGGATTCTTGTCACCGCAACCTCTGATGCCGGCTGCTGTACCGTATTCATTAGCCCGTTGATAATGTTGATCAAATAAAGATGCTCCACCTTTAGCATCTGTTCTTTCATCAGAATCAACATCACAACTGTGGATGCCGCCGCGACTGTATCACAGACAAGCATAGTCACTTTTTTGTTCCATCGGTCACTGAGTGCTCCCGCAAAAATACTGAAAATCACATACGGTGCGTAAGAACACACCATCAAAAGCGCTGTCATCAATGCCGATCTCTCCTGGGTATAAGACCAGATCACAAGTGCGTAACTGGTCATTGCGCTCCCCAGTGCTGAAAAAGACTGCGTACTCCACAGCATCAGGAATGGTTTCATTTCACGATATGTAGTTTTATATTGATTCATAAGACTTTGCTCCTTTATCTTTCTTTGATCCCGGCAAAGTCTTTGACGATCATCTTACTCCATGCAATATGATCTTACAAGACTTTGCATGGAGCCGTTGCAATGCACAGCATGATCTTTTACCTCCTTCTGTCCAATTTAAGATAACCACTATAGATACAAAATTACCTTTGCAATCATTTCATAGGATTTTCAAAAAAATCCACTCATTCATAAAATAGGATAGCATATCATAGTCTGGCTTTTCAATGAAAAATACTGATATTTCGCACTTTAGGTCGTTTGCTATTCTCAATCATCTGCCTATACTGCTCTTTATCCGGCTCAATTACAATAAATCTCTACTGTCTTTGCAACAAATACAGCCGTTCCACTTCCAGCTACTTTATCAATATTTTCTGTAAACTCCCCACCCGAAGCATACATTTTACCAAGATCATTTAATATCTTGCCCGAACACTTATAAAAATGCTCTGTGATATAATCCTGTAGTTTCCTGACCTCAAGTTGAACCTCAACATCCTCTGGCTTTTTATCTGCCATTTCCCCAAACTCCGCGAATATAAACATCTGTAGGTGGCAAAAGTCCTATGGTATCATAATATTGCAGAGTGCGTATACTCACTCCGGTCAATTTGCTCACTTCATTTACCGTCATCATTTGTCTTTCCCTCCTCTCGATAATGACACTCTAAACTATTACGTTGTTTAGGAGTCAATACTTTTTTCAAAAAATATATTACTGACGCAAATATTTCTATACTCCGGTTTCAATTCCAATTTGGATTTCTGTTTATTTTGAAAAATGGGCACTCCCATATAGGACTGCCCATTCATTCTATTCACTATGCGATTTTTAGTAGAGCTTCGCTCCCGCCGGAATTCTATCATCTACCATCAAAAGATTCAGTCCTTCTCTGCCGTTTTCCTCATGTACCGCTGAAATCAGCATTCCCTCGGAATCGATGCCCATCATCTTTCTAGGCGGTAGATTGACAATGGCAATAGCAGTCTTTCCTACCAGCTCTTCCGGTTCATAATACTCGTGAATACCGCTCAATATCACCCGGTCTTTCCGCACACCGTCATCCAGTGTGAATTTCAAAAGCTTCTTGCTTTTCGGTACTGCTTCGCATGCCAGAATCTTCACGGCACGGTAGTCGGATTTCGCAAAGGTCTCGAAATCTACCATCTCCTCAAATAATGGCTCAATTTTTATATTGGAGAAGTCGATCTTCTCCGCTGCTTTCTTCACTGGATTTGCTGACGTTGCAACGGTGGCTGCCTCCGCCGCCTTTTTAGCCGCGGTCTTTTCGGCGAACGCCGCTTTCATTGTCGGGAAGAGCAGTACATCACGAATCGCCGCGGAATCTGTCAGAAGCATACACATTCTATCGATTCCGAATCCGATACCACCTGTCGGCGGCATACCGATCTCCAGTGCATTGAGGAAATCTTCGTCTGTTGTGTTGGCCTCTTCGTCTCCTTGCGCCAAGAGCTCTTCCTGCGCTTTGAAACGCTCTCTCTGGTCGATCGGGTCGTTGAGCTCAGAATAGGCGTTCGCCATCTCCCATCCATTCATAAAGAACTCAAATCGCTCCACATAGTCCGGATCAACCGGTTTTTTCTTAGTAAGTGGGGAGATCTCGATCGGATGATCCATAACAAATGTTGGCTGAATCAGATGTTCTTCTGCGAACTCCTCAAAAAATAGAGAAAGGATGTCACCCTTTTTATGGCGTTCCTCAAACTCTACATTATGTTCTTTCGCAAGGGCTCTGGCCTGCTCAAGTGTCTCCACTTCGTTCCAGTCCACGCCTGCATACTTCTTTACCGCATCGATCATGGTGATACGCTCAAACGGCTTGCCCAGATCCATCTCCACGCCGTTGTAAACAATCTTCGTCGTACCGAGAACATCCTGTGCCACATGACGGTACAGATTCTCTGTCAGATCCATCATACCATTGTAATCCGTGTATGCCTGATAGAGCTCCATCAGAGTAAACTCCGGATTGTGACGGGTATCAAGTCCCTCATTGCGGAATACTCGCCCGATCTCGTATACACGCTCCATTCCTCCGACAATCAGACGTTTCAGATAAAGCTCCAGAGAAATCCGCAGCTTAAAGTCCTCGTCCAGTGCATTGAAGTGGGTCTCAAACGGTCTGGCCGCCGCTCCGCCGGCGTTTGCCACGAGCATCGGTGTCTCCACTTCCAGGAATCCTTCGCCGTCCAGATATTTCCGGATACTGCTTAAGATCTTGGAACGCTTAATAAATGTCTCTTTCACTTCCCGGTTCATAATCAGATCCACATATCTCTGTCTGTATCTGGTATCTGTGTCAGTAAGCCCGTGGAACTTCTCAGGAAGAATCTGAAGGCTCTTGGAAAGCAGTTGAATCTTCTCGGCATGAATAGAAATCTCTCCGGTCTTTGTCTTAAAAACCGTACCTTGGATTCCTACAATATCTCCAATATCAAATTTCTTAAAATCTTTATAGTGGTCTTCTCCAATATTGTCCCTTGCAACGTAGGACTGGATATTTCCTTCCAGATCCTGAATGTTACAGAAAGACGCTTTCCCCATCACACGCTTCTGCATGATACGTCCCGCTACAGAAACTTCCCGACCTTCCAGCTCCTCAAAATTGTCCTTGATCTGCTGGCTGTGATGTGTCACATCATATTTGGTAATCAGAAACGGGTCCGCCCCACGCGCCTGAAGATCCGCCAGTTTTTCACGGCGCACCTTTCTCAACTGGTTCAGATCCTGATCCTGCACATTCTTCTGCTGTTCTGCCACTGTTTTCACTCCTTTTCTCTGTCAGATAGATGCGTTCTCCCCCGCAGTGCGGCTATATAGAACGCTCGATCTTTAATACTGTATATCTGATATTTCCTGCCGGCGTCTCAACGTCTACTACATCGCCCACCTTTTTCCCGATCAGCGCCTGACCTACCGGGGATTCATTAGAAATCTTTCCCTGAAGACTGTTCGCCTCCGTGGAACCTACGATCTTGAACTCAATCTCTTCGTCGTACTCATCATCATGCACGAGAATCGTACATCCCACATTGATCTTTTCCAAATCTACTTCTTCTTCTACTACAACCTCTACATTTTTGAGGATTTTTTCAAGTTCATCGATCCGGGCCTCAATATCTCTTTGTTCATCTTTTGCTGCATCGTATTCTGCGTTCTCCGACAAGTCGCCCTGCTCCCTTGCCTCTTTGATCTTTCCGGCAACTTCTTTCCGCTTTACGACTCTTAAATTTTCAAGTTCATCTTCCAAAGCTTTCAAGCCCGCATAAGTCAATATTGTTTTCTTTTCTTCCATCTTGTTTACCTTCCTTACATAAATGAACTAGTACGCAGCCGGATCTGCTGCAAAATAGTATGGAATATTCTACTTCCGTAATTTCATTATTATACATAACGGGATCTGGCATGTCAAGATTTCTGCCTGATTCCGTCCATTTTCCGTAGTGGTTCGGCCATGTCTTGTTTCTCCGTCCTTATAGTCGTTCATTTAAGAGCGTTTCCAGCTCTTCATAGCTCTCAGCATGATTGATCTCATTCCGCAACCTGGCAGAATTCGGAAATCCCGTTGTGTACCAGGCCACATGCTTCCGCATTTCCCGGATTGCCGTATAGTCGCCTTTGAACTCCATTTGGAGTTTTGCATGACGGAGCATCATCTCCCGAACCTCGCCGACGCTTCGCTTTTTCGGCTCCTGCCCGGTTTCCTCAAAGTGAATAAGATCCTGAAAAATCCACGGATTTCCCTGGGCTCCCCGGCCTATCATCACTCCATCACATCCTGTCTCCTCAAACATCCTCTGAGTGTCTTTCCCGTCTGTGACGTCCCCGTTTCCGATCACTGGTATGGAAACCGCCTCTTTCACCTGACGGATAATATCCCAGTCCGACTTTCCGGAGTAATACTGTTCCCTCGTCCTGCCGTGCACAGCCACTGCAGCGCCCCCGGCGTCCTCGATGATCTTCGCGATCTCCACCGCATTGACATGGTCATCATCAAAACCTTTGCGGATCTTCACTGTCACAGGCTTTTGAATAGCTCCTGCTACTTTGGAGACAATCTCATGCACCAGGCGCGGGTTCTGCATCAGGGCAGAGCCTTCCGAGTTCTTTACAATCTTTGGCACCGGACATCCCATATTAATATCAAGGAACGTAAACGGACGCTCTTCCATCTGCTTTGCAATCTCACTCATAATGTCCGGATCAGAACCAAAGAGCTGCAAAGACACCGGCGGCTCATCCGGATGAATCTTGAGCAGGCTTTCTGTATTTTTATTACCATATAAAACTGCCTTTGCACTGACCATCTCCATACAGAGAAGGCCCGCCCCCATCTCCCTGCACAAAAGGCGGAAAGGCAGATCCGTCACCCCCGCCATCGGCGCCAGAATGTAGCGGTTCGCCAGTTCCACGTTTCCGATAGTTAATGTCTTCATCTCTATCTTTATTCCTCCAGTTCCTCGCCCATAAAAAACACGCGGTAATAGAGCTGAAGCGACTGCAAAAGCTCCTCTTTCGTCCGCTGAAGCTCCTTGATTTTCAGAGCGCTTCCAATCTCGTCAAACATCGGATCCCCTTCCTCTGAGGTCACCTCAAAGCAAAGAGACCCATCCTCCTCGTATACAAGAGTCAAGATTCCACCCACGTCATGCACATAGAGGACACACATAATTTTCAGTTCATCTTTGATATGATCCGGAAGATTATCAAAATCCGGATTCAGATAATATTTTTCCTCATAAGAATTAGCGCCACATAATACTATTTTATCTTCGTACATCCTGCTCTTCTCCCCATATTCTGTTTTCTATTATCAAATGCCTCACTTTATCGTATTCTCTCCATCTACACATAGCCGTAGACGCCACGAACAGATACTTCCCCGGAACCGACTTCACGGATCTCTCCATCTTCCGCTTCCACAATCAATTCTCCTGTGTCCGTAATCCCAAGAGCCTTTCCGGTCCACTCCCGTCCTGGCTCCAGCACACGCACCCGTTCCCCCCGGTTTACCAGAAGCTTCTCGTATGCCTGCTTTACAAACGCAAGAGAGCCGTACTGAACAAATCCCTCGTAGAGTTCCTCAAATTCGTTCAGGAAACGTGCAATAACCTTCTCCCGACAGACGTCATGGCCATACTCTTTTTTCAGCGATGTAGCTTTCTGTTCCAGCCCACCGGAAAACGTCGTCTGGTTGCAGTTGATCCCAACGCCTATGATCACATAATCCGGACGGCCTTTTTTCATCCCCATTTCCGTCAGAATTCCAACAATTTTCTTCCCACCGATCACCAGGTCATTCGGCCACTTGATCCGCGGGCTTTCATGTCCCGGCTCCATCGCTGCCCTTGCTGCGGCACAGGCGGCAAGCAATGTGAGCATTGGAGCCCTCCCTGGATCAAATGCAGGACGCAGGAGCATCGTCATATAGATATTTTCTCCCGGAGGGGAAATCCAGCCACGTCCCCTCCTGCCCCGACCACTCGTCTGCTGCTCCGCCACAATCACAAGCCCCTCCTGTTCTCCTGTTGCGGCCGCTGTTTTAGCCCGCTGATTTGTCGAGTCCGTCTCTTCCATCATCTGAAGATTTCGTCCAAGCCACTTCGTGTCCAGCCATTCCTCAAGATCTTCTCTTTTCATATTGGCATCCCTCCACTTACCCGCCTGCTATTATAACATAACTGGCGCAAAAAAGAAGAGACAATTCTGAAAACGTTTCATGGGGCAGGGCCCAATACATTGGAACCCTGCCCCATTGAGAAAAACGTAAAATCTATTCTTTTCCAAGTGTTGCTACCATAACCGCTTTGATCGTATGGAGCCTGTTTTCCGCTTCATCAAATACGACAGATGCCGGACTTTCAAATACGTCCTCTGTGACTTCATAGCCTTTGACTGCCGGCAGACAGTGCATAAAAATGGTCGTGTCTTTTTTCGTCTTCTGCATCAGTTTCCGGTTGACCTGATATTTGTGGAGAAGCGCTTTTCTTTCATCGGTCTTTTCTTCCTCTCCCATAGAAATCCACACGTCAGTATAGATGACGTCCGCTCCTTCCACTGCATTGGTATCGTCGGAGATGGTAATCGTTGCTCCGGAAGCCTCCGCATATTCCTGACAGGTGCTCACAAGAGACCGCATCGGCCACAATTCAGACGGTGCAATGAGGACAAAATCAATGCCGACTTTCGCACATCCGATCATCAGACTGTTTGCCATATTGTTTCTGCCGTCCCCGATATAGACGAATTTCAATCCCTCGAAGTACTCGAAATGCTCCTGGATGGTAAGCAGATCCGCCAGTACCTGAGTCGGATGATAATCATCAGTCAGGCCGTTCCACACCGGGACGCCGCTGTATTTTGCCAGTAATTCCACATGAGAATGGCGGAATCCACGGAATTCGATCCCGTCGAACATTCTTCCTAGTACCCTTGCGGTATCCTCCACACTTTCCTTATGTCCGAGCTGGATTTCGTTTCCGCTTAAATAAGTCGGTAATCCTCCTTCGTCATTTGCCGCCACAGTAAAAGCGCATCTTGTTCTGGTGGATGGCTTTTCAAAAATCAGGGCAATATTCTTGCCGTCCAGTGTATGACCTTTGATTCCGTTTTTCTTCTTTGCTTTTAATTCCGCAGCCAAATTGACAAGGTAGCGGATCTCATCCGGCGTGAAATCTTTCAGTGTTAAAAAGCTTCTTCCTTTTAAATTCATTTTCTTTTCCTCCCTGATTCCTGCCAATATATGGATAAATCCCGGCAATCCGGGCTCTTCCTTTCGTTTCGCATACTGAATATGCACAAGCTCTGAAAGCCCATTTTCCGTATAAACCTGATATTTAGGTATGCGGAAATATTTGGCGCTCGCCTCCAGCATTGCCAGATACAGCGTTTCGTTCGTCGCTGTGTGGGGAAGCCGAAGCTTCGCCCTGATCTCTTTTCTCGTCTTTTCGCTGATGTTCGAGAGCATTGTAGTATATTCCTCTTCGTCTCTGTCACTGTCAATATAGTAGATTAGGCCCTTGAGTCCGTAGACCATACGCTTTGCGTCATAGTATCCGATTTTTAAATTCTGTCTGCTGCGTTTACCCTGGAATTCTATAATACTGCCCAGATGCACCCTTGGCGCGATCTCATAAACCTGTGTTCCCTCGTCAAGCCGAACCCTTGGCTCTCTGCCCGGTCCATAAATACGAACGGTAATAATGTCTCGATATCCTCGCTTTACAAGAGAATTCAGCGGCACATTATTGATTACGCCGCCGTCCAGGTAGGTCTTACCATGGAGCGGTTCATTCTTAAATCCGAGGAGGCAGGCGCTCGCCAGCAGAAAATCTGCCAGAAGTCCTTCCGGAATTTCATCGAGGGTAAGATCAAGCTCCTTCATATCAGAAAGTGAAAAAGTCAACAGCGAAAAATCAATTCCTGCACTCCGGATCCGGTCCTCGTCCAGAACATTGTGAATCAGATCCTTAAGCGGAGTCACATCAATACCGCCGTCCCGCAACCGAAGCATCAGCTCTTTTAAAAGTTCCCGCATCGGGACTTCCTTTTGAAAGAGTCGCTCCATCCAATCATCATCCACATCCATGACCTTGGAAAACGTCATTTCTTTCCATATATGCTCTGCCTCATCCACATCTCCCATGCAGATCAATGCGCCGTTGAGCGCGCCAACAGAGGTTCCCGCTATACCTCTGATCTGTACTCCTGCCTCATGCAGCGCTTTCCACGCCCCAATCTGGTATGCGCCTCGGGCTCCACCACCATCCAGCACAAGTCCGTATTCCTTTGATAAATCGATTACAGGTCTCATTTTTTCACTCCTTATGCATTATAATACTCTTTTTTGCATAAAATTACAATCTATATTTTCTACAATCTTTTTGTTTTTTTTACTTTATTCTTGTGTAAAACAGGAATTTTTTCTAAACCTATGTGGAAACTCTCAACTGCCCCACATTCTTTTTTATGCATTTTTATAAATTCCAGTGTTGTGATACCATTATAAGCCTTTTCCTGTTTTCCGTAAAGCAATCACCAGAAGTACTAAATGGCACATTCCGGGATTATAAGCGAGCGCTAAGGCTTATTGGCAGGCTCGGACTCTGTCTTGCCTTCAATACAAAAAAGAGCTTCTTAAACTATAAGAAACTCTTTTCCTGTCTATCTGATGCTTTCTAACCCCTAGTGAAACCAGTGTGCTCCAATCTTGATTCCTGTATTTATTCCATCCCCAAAATGCAGTGCGTTTCCTACCGGACTGACACCCGATAGCGCGTCTACCGCTGCCTGACGACAGGATGATGGGATATTTCCAGAGGCAAGTACTCGATCTAGTTTTCCTGTCATAGCCGGTCCGAACTGTCCGCTCTGGTAAATGACACCGCGTAGTGTACTTGCATATCCTGCATGCAATCGGTTCATCACAACCGCCCCAACTGCTACCTGTCCTTGATATGGCTGATTGCCTGCCTCACAGTAGATCAGTGCTGCCAGGAGAGAAGTATCCGCCTCCTGGGCCAGCTTTCTCTGGCGCTCTTCCTCTGCCTTTCTTACCTCCTCTGCCTTTCTGGCTTCCTCGGCTTTCCTTGCTTCTTCCGCCTGCTTTTCTGCTTCAGCTTTTTCCTGCTTTGCAGTGTTTGTATAAGTAAGAAAACTCTTTGACACATTCTGTGCCGCCCCAGCGTTTGCTGTCACGGCAATGGCGGCTCCCTGCGGTTCTCCAGAAGTAAACACCGTATTACTGTCTGCCGCAAGTACCTGGATACTCATACTTGCAGTAAGTACTACCGCGGAAAGAACTCCCGCTACCATACCTCTTTCCAGACGTCTTCTATGACTATTCCACGTTTTCATATTCGTCCTCCTTCATGGTCCGCAGTACCAACGGCTGCGGTTCCTCTTAACTCCATCCTTAGTAACACAACTGCGTAATCTGCATTGTAATATATATTACGCTTTGCCGCCTTATTTTATTACAAATATTACAAATTTGTTACATTTCCTTGCGACGGTGTTAATCATAACAAAGATTGCCTTCTCTGTCAACCTTTACGCTGATTTTAGTCTATATTTTACATATTTTCTACTTATTTTCCCTACATTTTTATTAAATTTGCCATTTTATTATAAAACAAAATTGTCATTCATTTTTTATTTTTCTATTTATTTTTCAATCAGAAACATGTTTGCTGATTTTTCTTTGTCATATTGACGTAACATAATTTTCTTTTTTATTATATTTTTTAAAAATCGTCGCATAGTATCACCGGAAGTTTCAAAATGCATATTTCAGGATTGTAATCGGCCGCTAAATACAAAAAAAGACCGAACGGGCCGGGAGTTTTCCGGTCTGTACGGTCTTTCAAACAATATCTGCCCTCTGTCAGGCTACTCTGTTTTTTATGAGATACTTATCACTTGAAATCCTGCTCTTTCAATAGCACACCTCAGCTCATCTTCACTGACGACACGATCGCAGGATACTTCTGCGTTTCCCTTACTTAGATTCACCCTGGCTGTGACGCCATCTACCGCATTAAGCGCTTCCATTACACTGCTGACACAGTGCTGGCACTCCATACCTGAGATGTGGATTGTCCGACGCTCCACTACCGGACCGGACAGTTTCTTTTTCGGTATCTTTCTACTGCTTGGGCAGTTCCCTCCCGCAGGACAGCCGATGCACCTAGTTCCGTTTCTCTTCGCCTTTACAATATAGGAAACTGCCGCTCCGATCAGAATGATAAGAATCATCAGTATGATAACATCTGTCATGCAATCTCTTCCTTTCTGAATGAAACGTCAAGAGGTGGACAGAACTGCCTTCTCTCCGTCCACCACTAAAGTCATCTAATTTCTTACTTACCTGCGGAAGCCGCATGTAAGCTGTATTCTTCCGCAAATTCTCTGTCTGATTTGCGGATTCTCCATAACACAATCACTGCGAATATCGCCACAGCGATCAGTCCAGGAACAAATGCGGTTCCGAGAGATCCGGTGGTAATGAGCGTACCGATCTGATATACAAGGAACGCTACCGTATATCCGGTCCCAAGCTGGAGACAAATACCTCCAAACAGCCATTTGCCGCTCTTCATCTCTGAGTTCATCGCTCCGAGAGCCGCAAAACACGGCGGAGTGTAAAGATTGAACATCAGGTAGGCAAGGGCAGCCACCTTTGTAAGCGCAAACACAGTCGCTACTTCGTTTCCGCTTCCAACCAGTTCGAAATCATCGTTAATCAAATTTGTCACACCGTAAACAACTGCCAGTGTTCCAACTACGTTTTCTTTTGCGATAAAGCCTGTGATCGCTGCCGCCGCAAGCTGCCATACGCCAAATCCAAGCGGAATGAAAAGAATGGCAAACGGATGGGCAATGCTTGCAAGGATAGAAGTACTCTCAGCGCCTTCTTCCACAAGCTGGAACTGCCAGTTAAAGCTCTGCATGATCTGTACAACTGTATTGCACACCAGAATAATCGTACCGGCTTTTACAATGTATGCTTTCCCACGCTCTAGCATGGACACGCACGCTCTCTTGAGGCTCGGAATCTTGTATTCCGGAAGCTCAATGATAAAGAAGGATTTCCGGTATTTCTGCCCTGTAATTCTCTTTACAAGAAGCGCTCCAAGAAGAACAAGAACAATGCCCACCAGATACATGGTAGCAGATACCCACCATGCATCCGCAAAGAAAGCGCCCGCAAACAAGGCGATAACCGGAATCTTTGCTCCACACGGCATAAATGGTGTAAGCATGGCGGTTGTTCTGCGCTCTCTTTCATTACGAATGGTACGGCAGGCCATAACACCCGGGATCGCGCAGCCTGTACCGATCACCATTGGAATAACGGATTTACCGGAAAGTCCGACTCTCTTAAAGATCGGATCCAATACAACGGTAGCACGTGCCATGTATCCACAGTCTTCCAGAAGAGCAATAAGGAAATACATTACCATTACCAGCGGAAGGAAACCAACAACCGCTCCGACTCCGCCGATGATACCATCAACCAGAAGCGCGTACAACAATGGGTTTGCATTTTCCATCATTCCACCAACCCAGCCCTGGAATGTCTCAATCCAGGCAACGAGCCAGTCTGCAATCCATGTCCCTAATGTCGTCTGGGATATGTAGAATACAAGGAAGATCACTGCCGCAAAGATCGGGATACCGATGACCTTATGCGTAATGACAGCGTCGATCTTGTCCTGTGCGTTCTTATCTTTCGTGAACACTTTTCTGCGTTCTACTTCCTTGACAATGCCGTTTACAAACTCGAAACGCTTTCTGTCCTCTGCTTCTACTGCATTTTTATCATGCAGGTCAATATTCGCCTGCACATACGGCGCTTTCTGACCTTTCCCCTTTAACCTGGCAGCCGCCATGACAACTTCCTTTAAGCCTTCATGCCCGGAAGATGTGGAAATAGTCTTGATGACAGGACATCCCAGTTTCTCAGATAATGCCTTTTCATCAATCTTTGTCTGCTTCTTGTCTGTGATATCGCTCTTATTCAAAGCAACTACCACCGGAACCCCCAATTCCAAAAGCTGTGTGGTGAAAAACAGGCTTCGGCTCAAGTTCGTCGCGTCTACAATATTGATAATCGCATCCGGATTCTCATTTTTCACATAGCTGCTTGTGATACTCTCCTCCGAAGTAAATGGAGACATAGAATAAGCTCCCGGAAGATCCACTGCAACCAGCTCTTGGCCCCCATCATAGTAAGTCCTCTTGATCAGGCTTTCCTTTCGCTCTACCGTAACACCGGCCCAGTTGCCAACACGCTCATTTCTTCCTGTCAGCGCATTATACATGGTCGTTTTGCCGCTGTTCGGGTTTCCCGCAAAAGCAATTCTCATATAGTTCTCCTCCTTCTTTTCCGATTAGAATTGACTAACCGTTATACATATAAAAAACGATAAGCAAAACTATCGTTTTTCATACATCATTTTATTATATTGAAATAGCTTTCGCTAGATCAGTATCAATATTGTATCTTCCATCCTTGATGGAAACCACACAGCCGCCTCTCACACGGGATACAACCGTAATCGGCTCACCGCTGTAACATCCCAAAGAAAACAAGAACGCTTCCAGCTCTTCATCTTCTGTTACGATGTCTTTCACAATATACTCTTTGCCTTCTATTGCTTCCAATAAATTCATCTATCCTACCCTCTCCCATGATATACTGAGCCTATATCTATTTTATCTTTTCCCATTATTATCTCTGACAACAGATAGTTTAAACTAACTTCCAGGTTTTGTCAATGGTTTTTCAGAAATCTTCTTCAGAACACGTTATAGTTCAGCCATAATACAAAAATAAGTTATTTTACTCTTATTCCCCGCACTTTCCCTTATTGAATTTTCATCTACCTCATTTTCAGAAATGCTTTCCAGATAAAACCTGTTTACAATCTCACAAAAACACTTTCCGGACGTCCTCTGGAAGTCGTTCTTTTCTTATAGGACACCTGCAGTACCCCTTCCTTTTCAAGTGCCGCAAGCATCCTGTTCGCACTTCTCTTTGTCACTCCAAGGCGAAAAGCCAGCTCCTGAGCCGTAATCTCCTTTTTCGGCGCTGCATCCATCGCTGCGAACACCTTTTTCAAAGTAAGAGGCGACAGACTCGATTGGATCTCCGGCCCTGCACTATTTTCTACCTTTAGAATAAACTCTGCACCCTGACCAAGCGGTCCTATCAGTTCCTCCCTCTCGCTCATCAGATAACTAACATTTTTTCTAAGCTCTGCTTCGTGACAGGCACTAAGGGCGTTCATTCTTGTCTGAGCAAGCCCCATCCCCAGTCCATAGCCAATGCTGAATCCCCATCCAGTTTTTTTGCTTTTTAGAAAAACTCCCACCCTGTCCTCTGTCATGTCTTCTGTCCACTCCAGAATCACTTTCCTGGATGTAACAATCTCCATTCCATAATGATAACGCTTTATAGAATAATCCATCATCCATTCTTTGAGAAATTCTGTCATCAGCGATTCAAGCCGAACATAGTTCAGATCAAGCTCTTGTGAAAATCCCTTTTCAGAGGCCGCTATTTTAATAATAACAATTCCAGGCTGGTGTTCCTCTAACTCCTTTTTCTCAATCTTTTGAAGAAGGTTTCCGCACACTTCCCGAATATAAGGACGTCCTGGATATGGAAAGTAAACGTTTACACCGGCTTCACGCAGTCTTAGGACAATACTGGAAAACCTCGTAATAGACAGATCTGTCTTCCCTTCCCTCCAAAGTTCCAAGTGCTTCTCATACTGCTCCTCTTCCAGATGCAGCATTCTCTCAAGGCTGAATTCCTCTTCTGAGAGTTCACTGATATCAGGCATATTTTCCTTTCCTTCCGCAAATGCCTTAAGATCTCCGCCGAACATCTGTATAATATCTGCGTAAACACGATCAAAATCCAACGCTCTGTTCCTTTGCAACAGAATCAAAAGAAGTCGGTACATGGCCGATTCATCTGTATTAAAAAAACAGATCGGCCGCTCTTCTCTAGGATAATAGAGCTTTATCATATGTGCCGGAAAACTCCCACTCGTCAAAATCCCGTCATATTCTTCCGTAATATCTTTATAGATTTCTTTTAAATCCTGAAATGTATGGTAAGTAAAAATCCGGTACGTAAAGCCCAGATTCAATTCATCCAACGTTTTACAAATAAATTCTTCTAAAAACTCCGTTGCAATCACTGCAATTTTCCTGATCATTCTAAGCCTCCTGCCTTTTCTTTATATAAATAGTAACACATTTATAACAAACAAGCATCCTTTTTCGGAATGATACGAATTCTTAGCTTTGTACATATCTCACATTTTACCCACAATATATTGACACCTTCTGTATGAATGTTATAATTAAGACACGTCTTTATATATTCTTTAAATACAATTAAGGAGGAATATGCATGAACCATTTTTTAGAAAGAGCAAAACAGCTTGAAGCACAGATGCAGGAAGACCGACATTATCTGCACAAACACGCTGAAGCCGGAGAGCATCTGCCGGAAACAGTTTCATATGTAATGAACCGTCTGCGTGAAATTGGACTGGAGCCAGAAGAAATATGTCCATCCGGTATTTCCGCATGTATCAAAGGTGCATACCCTGGAAAGACAATGCTCCTGCGGGCGGACATGGACGCTCTGCCAATGGAGGAAACCAATGATCTTCCGTTTCAAAGTGAAACAAATGCCGCACATAACTGCGGACATGACCTACACACAGCAATGCTTCTCGGTGCGGCACAGATACTTTTTGAACACCGCAACGATCTCCACGGCAACGTCAAATTGATGTTCCAACCTGCCGAAGAACTGTTTATCGGTTCTAGGAAAATGATTGAAGCCGGTATTCTATCCAACCCGCACGTAGACGTGGCTATGGGCATGCATGTCATGCTCGACACAACAGTACCTTCCCTGAACTATGGCACCGGCTATATGACCTCTTCCTGTAATGGCTTTAAAATTACTGTTCACGGCTCAGGATGTCATGGGGCAATGCCACATCTGGGGATTGATCCGATTAATGCCGGACTGCATATTTACAGCGCTTTTCAGAATCTTATTGCAAGAGAATGTGATCCGTCCGAGAAGGTCAGCCTGACCTTCGGCGCCTTTCAGGCAGGTTCTACGACTAACATCGTCCCGGATCAGGCTATCCTAATGGGAACACTGCGCACATACAATAAACAGCTCCGGGAACAGCTCGTGAAAAGAATGCAGGAGATCTGCGAATACACCGGCAAGGCTTTTCATGTATCTGTTGACTACGTAACCGTCTCAGATGTGCCGTCCACTTACTCTGATCCGGAGTTGACGACAGATCTGGCAGAATATGCATCCGACATCATTCCAGACTTTATATGTGATACGAACTACAAGGTTACCCCATCTGATGATTTCGCATTTATCTCAGAGCAGGTTCCGACCGCTTACTTTATGATCGGATGCCAGGTAGAAGGATGCAGCGTACAGCATCACAATCCAGGTGTACTTTTTGACGAAGCCGTCCTCCCTTACGGAGCGGCCACACACGCAGCCTGTGCCTTCCATTGGCTGAATAAGGAGAATTAATTATGGAAAAGAAAAAAATTTTTTATGGATGGTATATTGTCTTTGGATGCCTCATTATCACATGTACGATGGTGCCCCCGATCATGGCACTAAGTAATAAATTCTTAATCCAGGTAACCGGAGATCTTGGTATCTCTCGAAGCGCCTTCACCCTTGCAAACACAATCCTGCAGGGACTTGGTATCTTTATCTCTCCAATCGTATCTTCCAGACTCGCAAAGGGCAATATGCGCCGGATTCAGTGCATTAGTATTGTCGGATTTGTACTTTCCTACGCATCCTATTCACTGGCTCAAAATGCAGCCCACCTTTATATTTCCTCTTTCTTTACCGGAATTTTCTTCCTAAATGCGGCTCTTATTCCTGTCAGCATGATGATAACAAACTGGTTTGTAAAAAAAAGAGGACTGGCAATGAGCATTGCAATGGCCGGAATTGGCGTAGGGGGAACTATTTTTAGCCCGATTATTACTACACTCCTTGAATACTACGGCTGGCGCCACACTTATCAGATCATGGCGCTGATTATCCTTGTCCTGGCGTTTCCTGCAGCTTTCTTCCTTCTGCGGAAATCACCTCAGGATATGGGACTTCTTCCATACGGGAGCCAGGAACCCGCCCAGTCAAAGACCTCTGCCGCGCAATCTTCCTTTTCTTTCTCCCTCAGCGTAAAAGAATCCTGGTCAAAGGTCTTCTTCTGGATTTTTATTTTCGGTATGCTCTGCAATGGACTGATCAATACTGGCGCGCTTGGTCACTTCCCGCCTGCGATTGAGGAAATGCACGGTCCACAGGTACAGGCACTGATTATCTCCATGTATTCTTTAATCGGCATTTTGGGAAAAATCGTGCTAGGCTGGCTGAATGACCGGTACGGAGTTGTGGTCAGTACTGCATTTGGCTGTATTACATTTGCCGTCTCTTTTATCTTTATGCTGATGGGAAGCAACGTAATGATGCTTTATATTATGGCTGTCCTTTTTGGTCTCGGAGATGCTATCGGAACTGTAACACCGCCGCTTGTAACCTCCGCTATTTTTGGCACTGAAAAATATGGAGAGGCTTATGGAATCGCAAACAGC
>OBVA01000087.1_pt1 | contig 42594 bp, 64 predicted proteins | sample 1495021 | NCBI WGS metagenome assembly OBVA01 (sample SAMEA2579965, study PRJEB22360) | human gut metagenome | biome: human gut; feature: human-associated habitat; material: faeces | place: Denmark | collected 2008/2010
CGACTCCCCTCAGCTCCATCATACCTAGTAACGAAAAGCAAAAGGCGTTAATACAGCAGGTTTCGTGGTTCGAACAAAGTAAAAGAAAGCAGCATTTAGAATCCGAACTGCCCCACAAACTGCCCCACAAAACAAAAAGCCCATCTGCAATAGATGGGCTTTTTACATATTCACATATCTAGTGTTTCTCTGCGTTCTTCAATCAGCGCCTGCAGTTCATCAAGTTCTTCTAATGTAGCATCTTCACGAATGAACCTTTTAGCATTAGAACGTCTAGTATTAACATTCTTCTTTGCTCGATTCTTATCGGACCATTTCTTTTGTGCGACGGGGTCATACACAGATGCCCTTTTCTTTTCTGTCATTATTTTTTCAGCTCCTTTGTAACCCTTTTCAGTGTAGTGTAAAAGAGATAAATGGCACCGGCTAAGCCAACAATAGAAATTGCAAAAGCAATTAGATTTATGATATTTGCCATACCGTTAGGCATATGATATAGTAAACACAAGCCCTCACAAGAGGATTTGAGGGCTTGTGCCCGTTAGGGAATTAGTGACGGTTGTTGAACCAAATAACTGTAACCATGCTTGCAAAGGACAGGATAGCTGTGGTTAAGTTAATCAACGCTGTCACTATTTCTATATCATCAATCATGCCGCTTCACCTCCCTTCCATGATTATAATATAACATATATTGCAATATATGTCAACCGTTTATGGCGGTTTTCTTTGTGTTTTCCAAAAAAAATAAAGCCTAGTAGATACTGATTCTACTAGGCTTTTCTGCATTTATTCAGCTTTGGTTGCACGCTCAATCATGGCGGCGACTTCTTCACGGGTCGCTACATCTTGCGGGCGGCTACCATCGGTTAAACCCGCTTCTTTATTTTTCGCCCACATTTCTTTTGCCCAATTGCTAGGCTCTTTTGCGGTGCTTTTCTTATACAAATTTTTCACGAACTGAATTTCCTCTTGTGATAACATTTCTACATCGTTCCCTTCACTAAGTCCAAAGCCCGCAACAATACCATCTGCAATGGCTTTGCAAATTGCATCAAAATTCGCTTCATAAAGACGCATATCGTCCAAATCATCAATGAAACAAGTCTCAATAAGCGCGTGGCTAATGCCGTGATTGACAACATAGCCCATAACCGCCAAATCGTTGCGACGCTTGACACCTCTGTCGGTAAATCCCAACGCACAAATGTTTTTCAAAATGTACTGCTCAACGGTCGTTGCTGGCTCGCTTGCGTGTACTAACACCTCTGTACCTGTCGTGTATCCATTGCCGCCTTGGTCGCCCACGCCTGCATTAAGATGACACTCAACAACGTAGTCAATACCGGAGAGTGGCAACGTACCACCATAGCGCACTACGTCATAGGCGTTTTGCGCCTTATCAAAGACCACAACACCACACCCACTAGCACGCAAGAGTGGCGCAAGTGCATCCACCATTCGACGCGTTTCCTTTGCTTCCTGATAACCGCAACCACACGCGCCCGGGTCGTACGGATTGCCGCCGTGCCCTGCAATTAGTAATACATTCATCGTTCTGACTCCCCCTTAAGTTTGTCCTCCGTCAATGTTTGCAAGGCGTCAACCATTGCCACATTGAGCGCTTCTTTTGCTTCTTTTTTCGCTTCCCTGCGTGCCTTCAACTCCTTATCTGCCGCGATTGCTTCGGCGCTAAATGAGTTATTTTTGTACCACGCAATCAATGACGCGATGACTGTCCATGCGGTCGTTACCAATGTTTCGACTTGTGCATCTTCGATTGGTAACACCGGATGCCCTGTCATGCTCAGCACCTGGTTGATAAGCGCAAGCGCAAGTACGATGGTGCGCGCCAATGTGCCTGCATTGATGTCTTTCATCATTCGTCACCTTCCTTGATTTTTAGCTTAATCGTCCGATTATACAACGCATGCCCAACGCCGTTACCGCCTAGGCCTGCGTAAGCGTTGTACAGGTTAGTTATCATCTCGTATTGCGTAGGTGTGATATAGCCTTGCGAAAGGATTGCCTCGCATTCATAAATCAGACGATACCGCCCCAATGCAAGCAACATAGCATCCTGCCTTTGATTATTGGTCAGCTTACGATACATAAAGCCAATCACACCACCAAGCAACAACGGCACTATATAGCCAATTGTTGCGCCTATAAAGTGTTCCATTCGTCCACCTTCTTTTCGTCTAGCAAGTTAATGCGTCATTCAATGCGCCATTTATAGCGTCATTCAATGCGTCAACCATGCGGTTTATAGCGATTATAAAACTAATCTAGCAAGTTACTAGCAAGTTACCAGTAAGTTACTAGCAAGTTAACACATACGTGCGTCTTTTCTTTAATCATGCACGTTAAATCTTAACCTACAACCTTCCACCCCTGCGGATAAGCGTCTGGCGCCCACACGTTGCCGTTGATGGTGGACTCGTACACCTTGCCGTTGTGCGTCACACGGTCGCCCATCTTGTAAGCATCGTGACCGCCTGTTGGCTGTTTCCACTCAGGCGGTTGCTCAGGTTGCGGTTCAGGCGGCGTAACAGTTCCACCCCCACCCTCTTCAGTCGCTACATCCTGCCAACCAGCTGGATAAGCAGATGGTGCATGCACATTATTATCAATCTTACTTCGCCATGTTTTCCCTCCTTCCGTGCAGCAATCACCCACCATATACGGCGAAGTAGACAGGGCAATAAACGGCAGTGCCTTTAATGGGTCAGTGCTCCACTTAAAGCCCCATTGTGCAGGCAATTCCTCAGGCTCTTGTGTGTAAACAGTGCTGTCGTAGACTTGCAAGAGCTTCACCACTCTGCCTGCGGATGATTTGCATACGAAACCGACAGGACGTTCTAGCATGTTCATCTTGGCGCATGCCGCCTTGAAATCGGGGATTTTCTCCTCTTCTGCATAAAGTGCCGTGCCGTCCATGCTTGCGCTTCTGGTCTGCAAATCCTTCGCGTCTGCAACGCCCTTAGCGTGCATAGCGTCAATGTATAATTGTGTATCCAAACTAACCGCTTCCTTTCTAAAACAATGTGCATTATGCGTATAATTTTCATTGACTTTTATGTGCATTATGCGTATAATATAATCATAAGGAGGTTGCTTATGAGGTTTCGAGAAATTGAAAAGATAATACTGGATGATGGATGGACATACAAAGGTACAAAAGGTTCACATTACCACTACATTCATCCAACAAAACCAGGCAAAGTTACTATCCCACACCACAACGGTGACCTAGATTCAAGAACTGTAAAATCAATATTGAAACAGGCAGGGCTGAAATAACAGCCCTCGCCTCTTTCGAAAGGAGATATAATTATGAAACTCACTTATCCTGCCATCTTTTACCCTTTTGAGGATAAAGAAAACGGCTTTACCGTTGAAGTTCCAGACCTTCCAGGTTGTATTTCTGAGGGCGACACCTTGGCAGATGCCATCTTAATGGCGACAGACGCCGCTTCTGGTTGGGTGCTTGATGAATTAGAGGACGGAAATCCTGTACCAACAGCCACCCCACTCAGTGAAATCCAAGTTGAAGAAGACGGCTTTGTAAATCTTCTCGTCCTTGATATGGACGCTTATTCAGAAAAATACGGTTCAAAAGCTGTTAGAAAAAGCCTCACCATCCCAGCATGGTTAAATACCTTTGCAGAAAAAAGCAACGTCAATTTCTCGCAAGTGCTTCAAGAAGCCTTGAAACAACAACTACACCTCGTATAACCACCCCGACACGTCCAAGTGACGTGTCTTTTTTATTACACAGCATTCACACCGTCGGTATATGCCTTATCAAGCACCACTGTGCCCACCTGCTCACCTTGCATCGCCGTGAGCTGTGCCATGATGTCCTCATTCGTGACGGGCTTAGGTGGTTCTGGCATCGGTGGCGGTTGGTAGTTCGGGTCGGGCTTGATGTATTTCTCGACCGTCCCGTTGTCGTAGGTGTTGACAACGTACGTGTTGCCATCTTCGATTATTTCTTCTGTTTTGATAATTTGCATGTTTTCACGCTCCTTTATTCGTCTAGGGTGTATACAACTAACGCTTCTGGTAATATGTCATAACTAGAACTAGCGGTCATTTTGATAGAAAAATTATTCTCAAACCTAATGCACGGATAAATGATTGAACTTGCACTTTTGTATATCTCCCTATGGCCACCGAATTTATTATCGTCAGAATCATTGGTGACTATATAATTATGTTTTAAAAAATCCTCAAATCGTATTACCCTGCCAGAATCAGAAAAAATTTCTCTCGTAGGAAAAGTCGTATCGTTTTGGGAATCTAGGGAATCGTCAAATACAAGAACGCTTCTTGCTCTTCCGTCAAATCGATTGCAACTATCATAAGAGTAAAAATTAAAACTATGATAATACATATTAGGCACACCATTTTCAGAACTAGACCTGAACTGTATATTCTTTCCGTCAATATTCATGATTATTGTTAAGTGCGGACTGCCTGTAAACGAAAAACCAATGATTTTCCCTCTGCCTGCTATATCCACAAAATCAACAGATTGACCTTCTCCGAGTTCTCTCAAAGTAACGATATGGCTGGTTTCTTTTGTGTAAAACGTAGTAACCGCCGTTTCTTTTTCTAACAAGCCATGCACTTCATCCACCTTACTGCCAACGCCTGCAACATCCGTTTTAACGCCGTCCACCTTGCTAGTGAGTGCGCTAAACTTGCTATCAAGCGTGGTCGGTAGATTGGTCACGCTGTTGTTGACGTTGGTCACGTCTGATTTAATTTCGTCTAATTTTGTCGTAATTGCATCCTTAACATGATTTAGTGCTGTTTGTACTTTCGTATATTCCATTATGTTTCATCCTCTCTGTTGAGAGGATAGAGGGGGGTTAAAGTAATGTGTACAGGCACTCTGTATTGTTGTCAATCACCGAGGTTGTCGTAGCGCTCGAAAAGTCGACAGTAACACGCATTGATTTTTCAAATCTGTACGCTTTTTCGCGTCCGATAACTCGCGGGGCATTGACGGATGTGAAGTCGCCGTGCAAGCGAATTAAAGGCTTCGAAAACAACTCTTCGACAGGACGACAAGGCGAGTAAGGAAGAGTGACAACTCTACAATCAAACCCACCAGAATTATTTTTTTCAAGAAGCTGGCACCACCTTTGTCTGTTCTCTCCTTCCGTAGGGAACGCTTCCGTAGTGCCAATAGAAAGAAATCCTTCAACATTTTTAATACTATGCACTAGCTCAACCTTGTTCCCGTCTAGCTCAACACTAAGAGTTGCTCCTGGGTGGTAATTGCTAGTGTTGCACCTCACATAATGCAATAAGCCTGCACCGCTTATGTCTATTACCGTCTTTTTTTCTTTTTGTTTGACCGTATATACAAGAAATTTAATAGGTTTGTTTTTTGCGACACTAAAAGTGTTTTCCTGTACTTGCCCCACACTACCCTCTACCTTTGTCAATCTATTTTGCAAATCAGTAAGAGCAGTGTGGTTTAGGTCCACCCCCCCCGTACACCGTCCACCTGTTGCGAACTTGCACGGGAGCTGATTGTTGCGTCCAAATTGTCGAGCTTCGCCGCCCTTGCCTGCGTCCAGTCTGCCTTCCACGTGTCAAAGGCGTTCTTCACACTTTGCACGTCTGTTGGCAAGCTGTCGAGTTTCTTTTCAATCGCATTTTTCGCACGTTCAATTTCTGTGCTAATTCTGTTTACTTCCAATTACTTAACCTCCCTTACCCATCCATCACCGGTGGCCTTTTCCTTATCAACACAGGTTACCGACGGTTTACCCTTCATTGTAATTGTTGTGGTCCACAATGCTTTACCGTTACTTTGTTTGCTTTCTTTCTCAACTTTGCGGGCTAATTCTTCTCCGCTTGCGCCTGTGATAATAGTCGTCCAAGTATCCAGGCCTTCAGGCGATGTTACGCAAGTATCGTCTGTGTTATTGCCAGGCGTAAGCGATAATGCGTCAAAATCCCCGCTCATTTGCTTAAATAACGCTTCAGTGTTTGCCACAGCTGCATTCCATAATGTTGGGATATCAACGTTATCGTTCCCCGCCGGTTCCAACAGATCGTATCCCATTGGTGATTTCGTCATTGCAATTTGCCACCTCTTTCTAAGTAGATTTCTTTAATTCGTGGGTTTTCTCTCAAATCTTTATATGTAAATTGCTTCAATTCAGCGTATGTAAATTTGCTTAACATATAGTATTGGTTGTATCTCACCTTCACGTTGCAAAACATATTTGCCGGTACAATACGGCGCAACAAATCAGCAACCGCGTTTACCTGATTTTTGCGGGTGAGTTCTACACTTACGGTCACATCATATTTTGATGTATCAATCGTTAGCATATACATTCCCACACCCAGCAAACTATCTAAGAGCATCTTTAGTGCACGTTTAGTGTACGGCGGTCGGTTTCTGAGTTTCGTTAGTACCTCAAAGCGTCTATCCTCTAAGGATGCGTCATCGCGTGGGATAATGCCTAATTCGGCTTCAAATCTTGCTATCCCGTCTTCATGCGCTGTTGACACGTAGTGATTTTCGTACATGCGTTGCGTGCGTGATAGATAGTTCTTAAATGCAAAAGCCAGCGTTTCATTGATTTCTTGCATTTCTTTATAGCTATGCAGATAATCAGGCCATAAGCGGATGACGTCATAAGACTGTAATAGTAAATTTCTCATGCTGGTGTCACCGTCCCCAATAAAGGCACGTTGTACGCTGTCACAGAAACGTTATCAGCACCACCGTTTAATGTAGTGCCTCTAATGTCAACAACCCCAGGCACATCAAGGATGACGCTTTCAATGTGTGCAATTCTGATAATGAGTGTATCAAGGTCTTTCCATTGACGTCTGACCTTATCAAAATACGCTTCAATTGCGGCCTTTACGTTGGTTCCTACCGTCGTCCAACTTTGCCCATCGTCATAGGTTAAGGTAAAGCCCACGTTGATAACAGTCTTATCCGCTGATACGACAGTCACGGCATGATCTATAGGCGCTTTGCCGTATCCGTCACCCTCTAATCCAGGCGGGTCAACAGATTCTTGTACTTGCCTAATGAATTCTTGACTACACGGCTTAAATTCCGGGTCAACCAACACCAACTTAACTGTTCCCCCGCCGTTCCACACCGGGATAACTTTACAAGCGCCAACACCCATTTGACGGCTCATCATAACTTCATAGTCTGCAATGTTCCCGCCGTAATGCTCCCATTGGCTTTCTGTAAAGTATCGCCTTCTAAAAGCTTCAGTATCTTCTTCATCCTCACCTGGCGTGATAACCGATACAATTTCCGCTGTGGTTAGGCCTTCAATCTCGATAACGTCACCGGCAATGTCGACAGGTACGCAAGGCCCAACAAATTCGCTATCAGGCAAATCCCCCGCTGTTTCACAATCCATTTGAGCATAATAAAAACCGTCCGAATCCAATTCGCACGGTGTTGTGATATAAAATTTATACGGCACATTTAGGGCAGTGAATCTTGTACCAATCTGCAACTCAATGTTAAATTTTGTCTTCACAGTGGTTGCCGTTGCATCCTTTGGAGCCATTGCAGCTTCCTTTGCAATCAATAAAAGGTGCTCTCTATCAGCCGTGCTTGCATAGGATTGGTCGTTGACGTAATCAAGATTTATGTATAATTGGGCAAATTGCAATGCCGCCGCGGCGCAAACCGTATAGATTAAAGAAGATGGGCGGGTATCCATATCCGCGCTAACCGCTGCTAACAATTCGTCCTGAATCATTTGCACTGTTAAATCATCGTACATAATAAGCCCCCTTTATTGTTTTTTCAGGAAGTGTAGTGTGCATCACATAACGCAAGGTCATAGAATCACCGCTTGTGTCGTATTCAAAATCCGTTACGTCTGTAATTCGTTTATCATACATCAAGGCTTCTCTTACTCGCGTTTGCAACATTGCGAATACAAACGGCGCTGGACGCCCGCGTAAGTCATCCATCTGAAGCCCATAATCGGGCGGATAAATCAGATGTGCCCCGCGTTCGGTTTGCAAAATTGCGTAAGCCGTTTGGATTAAAGCGTTTGCATCATCGCAAGTGCCTACACACCTATCACCATCAAGCTGAAAAGCCCACGTCTTTGTGGGCTTTTCCGTTTCCGTTCGTTCTTCAATAATCAAGCCATTAGCGTAAGAATCAGGTAGAACATTCATTTTATACTCACTCCTAACTCTGCTAAGAAAATAAATTTATTACCTTTGTCCGTTCTCAAAAACAGGAAATTTTTATTGATATCGTCCGTATCAAAACCGACACCCGTAGGTAACACAATAAGAGAATTAGGAATCTCTAATAGTGTCCCTTTTTTGAATTTGATAGGATGAATCCCGACTAAATTCAAGGCCACGGTATCAGTTAATCGATTGTGATCTATTCCTTCCTGTGTTGCGCCCCTCATCAGATGTGCAAATTTTGATGCCGCGGATTCCATGTTTTCAGCCATTATTATCACCCCATTAGCTTATAGGCGTGTTAAACGCCCAACCCCATCGGACTTGTGAACCGCCATTTTGAGGTCCGTACATACTAATGAATTCTGTTAGACCCCTAACCTTAATGCCACCTCTTTCACTGCTATACACTTTATTATTCCCTACATAAATAGCAATATGACCGTAAGTGTAAGACCACGGACTGTGTTCGCAACCAATCAACATACCAGGTTTGATGGCACTTAAGTTAGAACTGTGGCAATAATTTCTAGTTTGGTCGATGCCATTTCCATACATGTACTTACCATAGACTTTATTCATAACTCGCGATGTCCACGTAGCACACAAATCGTTCCCAGGAAATGCAGTACTCTGAATAGCCTTCATAAGTTTTGGTGGACACGGACCATTTGAAGCACCACCGCTACTATTGGCACTAGGAACTTGCTTGTAATCTTTCCACAAATCCCAGTACTTTTTGGCGGTCCCAATACGGCGCGGCCATTGCGCCTCTGCTTGCGGTGTTGGGTAGCCTTCAAAATACTGTAACCAATCCGCGGTTGCTTTGGTAACGTCCGTTAGTTGCTTGTATCGGTTACCTAGGAATTGTTGATAGTAAGGTTGATTATATTCATACAACATGAATTCCAATTGAGCAGTAACACTCGTAACGTCTTTACCGTTCGATTTGCACCAATTGAACAGATTATTACGACGCGGGGAGCCCGGTGTGTTGGTCCATTGACAAAGACCATAGCCGCCGTCACTGCTATTTTCTGCAGTTGTGCTGAATCTACTTTCAGCGTCCATGCTACCCATAGCCCCGCAAGCTGCAGCGGCTGAAAATCCGTGAGCGCGCATAAAGTTATAAATGGTGGCAGGAACGCTGTCACCCTCTACAAAGCCACCGCCCTCAGATTCTGTTTTTTCCGGCTTGTTAACCTGGAAATGTCCTTCAGGTGGGAATGGGTCCGCAAAGCCCAATTCGCTATTTTCCACGGTCATATCCATCCAATAACCGGTGTTATCAATAGTGTGAGTGACTTCTTTAACAACCATCCAACTACATAGGTTCATGTCGCCTAATGGCAGTTTAACCGCAACTAAACACCCAGGGTATATTTCAGTGTTGCCACGCACCTTTTTAAGCTTCAAAGTGCGATTTTCACGGTTCAACAGCTTCAGTAACGCTTCAGCTTTATTTTTGGGCAAATCTCCACCTTCATTGGATTTATCCATAAAGCGCAACAGCCCCCAGCGTTTTATTGATTGTTCATCTTCAACCTTGGTGTACTTCTTATGTGTCTCACCATCATAGTCCAATTCATCAATGATGATACTGTTATACGTTTTTTCTATGCTCGCTGAATATTCCCAGTCAGACATTTCAGCGGGTGTAAAAAATTGATTGGTGATTCTCATATCATCAATTTTTTGCAAAGTTAAAACGCCCGCTTTGTCATAAAAGGTTAGATTTTCATAAGCTGAACATAGGTGCTTAGTCAGAATGTCGTTGATCACCTCAATACCTTCCTGACCATCTGCAATCATATCTTCTAACTTATTCTCTTTAACCCCCTTAATTTCAGCCAACGGGAGACTGTATTCTCCAACCAATTCCTTGATAGCTTTGGCCGTAGACATATCTGTAAAATTTTTAGTTACAGGATTCTTCAGGTATCGGATTTGGTCATAAGCGGTATTTTCAATTTTCACGTCTGCATTACGCTTTTTTGTCATAATGTAGCCAACCCATACTGTTTTTCCGTTGATTTTCAAAACTGCTTTACTGCCTTGACCGTAATTGATTACACCATCTTTTAGCACGGTAAATACCATCTTTGATGGATTACTGTCCCAGGTGCTTGTCCACTGAATCTTATCAATTAAGACAGGATGATACATCGTGGTGGGTGTGCCAGTTCCTGTACTGGCGTAAATTTCCATTAGCACATCTAAATTTTTAAGATTTAATTTTTCCACTCAATCACCGCCCCGGTATTTTATCGACAACAGTAACACCGGCTTGCCTTGCAATAGCTTTAGCGGCTGGCACAATAGGATTAAGTTTACCATTTAATTTAGCCGCGGCTTCAGCGGCGTTTTTTGCAAATTCGACTTGTGACATTGCAGCGTTAAAAGCGTCAGCAGCAGCTTGTAAATCAGATTGGATTTTTTCATACTCTTTGGCTTTTTCTTCAGTCATCGCTTCAAAAGTGCCATCGCTCTTTTTGACGATACGAAACTTGCTTGCTTGGCGGTCAACGAATTTTTCTAAAGTAAATTCAATGATGTAATCCAAATCTTGCTTTTCCGCGTCTTGCACAATTTTATAATCCTCAAGTGTGCAAAGCGTGGAGATGTTCATCGAATACTTTTGGTTTTCGATAATCATGAATTGAAAAACACGGTCTTTCACATTTTCTGCAGTCTTCAGTTTTTCGAATTGGTCTAAAAAGTATTGAGGGGATTTGAATCCCCCATCATATTCGGCCACGCGATACAGCGGGCTATCAATATCATGGGGAATAATCGCCTCGAATTCATACCCCGTTAAGCCTGGGTCGTTGATAATTTTAAGAGGCATACCTTGCACTAGGTCAACAGTAGTATTTCTGTTGACCGCCTTAATGGTGTATTTACCTGGGGCAATAGGCAATTTAAGGTCAGGGCCAAGGTAAAAACTGTGCATCCCGTATGTGCTTTTATTTAGCGCTTTTTCCGTGTACGCCTTAAATGCATCATTAGCCATAAATTTTCGCCCCCGTTCCTGCAATGATAGGAGATGTGTTCTCTAATTCTGTTTGAATCTTGTCAACAAAATTATTCACAAAGCCGTCTAAATCGACATCCGCGGCATTGGTAACCGGCATATCAATATTCAACTTAACGTTTTGTTCAATCTTTCTCAGAGCGTTTTCCATGTGCGTAGCTTTCAGCATCGCAAGGTCAAAGCCCATCGCCTTAAGCGTATCAGCCAGTTTTTTGGTATTTTCAGCTGTTTCTTTGGTGTAATCGTCGATGTCTGCCAAAGAATCAGCCGGATTACCCGCGCCTTCATCGCCTTTAGCCGCGCCGGGTACTAAATCCTCGTATTTTGGAATTTGGTTACCAGAAACAAGGCTTTGCCCCTTTTGGACAGTATTGGTTACCTTATTTTTGATATCTTTAAGCCAGTTCACGCCCTTATTTGCAAGATAGCTACCTTGCGCGTAACCCTTATCGAAAGCCCCCTGAATGGCGCCTTTGGCGTCATAGGAACGGTAATTCGCTGAATAACTTACTCTATCCGCTGATATGCCGATTTTTTGCGCTAACTTACTATTGTTTATCTTTGAGGCTACCCAATCTAGGGCGTCCGCTAACTTTTCTTTGATAAATTCACCTGCATTGTGTGCGCCTACCTTGATACCTTCCCAAAGCACATCAAATGTAGCAACACCTGCATACGCGGTGCCTGTGATTGTACCTAAAAGACCTGTGAACACCTCGCGGACGGACATCCCCATATCTAGGCACCCTTGCACGATAAGTGCAAACAGACCGATGATAATGAGGAGTGGCACGTGAGCCATAGCAAAAGAAGCCACTAAACCTAAAGCACCGACAATCAATTTCCCTAACGCCACAATACCCATTCTGCCTAAATTAAGCATGGCTAAAGTAAGTCTGACACCTATCAAAGTGGCAAGGGATGCAAAAATAACGCGCACAAGCGTAAACTGTGACAGCCATTGGAACAGCTCAACTGCCTTTGTGATCCCGCCTGCAAGTGCTTGCACAAAGATGGTAAGTAAGACAACAGCGCTTTGCATCATCGCTTGAAATTCGTCACTGTTGATAAGCTGTGACCATAACTCTGATACAGGTTTCATCGCAAACATCGCCTGATTTTTGAAGGATTGCCAAATTTGTGCCCACGTATACGGCATTTTTTCAAAAGCCGCATCTATATCAGCCGCACCGGCCAGAACAGCATTTTTCACAATTTCAGCCGTAATTTGCCCCTCGGATGCCATCGCTCGGATTTGCCCGATGTCTACACCCATATAATCAGAAATCATTCGAATGATGCCTGGGGCTTGTTCAAACACTGAGTTCAGTTCTTCACCACGTAACACACCTGAAGCCAATGCTTGGGATAACTGTGTCATAGCCGCTTCAGCCTCCCACGTTGTGGTACCATTAAGCGTCATTGATTTATTCAATGTTTCGCTGAATTTAATCAATTCTTGATTGCTCGAAAATAAATCACCGCTCATGTTCCCAACACGGGCGACAAACTGCGCCATGGATTCATAAGAACCGCGGGCGTTTTGAGCGGCATTGAATACACCTTGTGTAACCGCTTCCAGCGTAGTGGATGCATCAACGATATTAGCCAATCTAGCATCACTAGATGCCAAAGCATCCGACATTTGCACAAAGGCGCTCATGCTTGCTTTAAGTGTTTGGAAAGCAGCGTACGCGGCGCCAATAGCACTCAATTCTTTTACCAGTTGGGATGCTTCTTGCCTACCTTGCCTAATAAGATTGTTCAATCTCTTTTGCCCTGCAACAGGTGCGTTATAACCTGCCCCCGTTGCCTGAGCGGCGGCCCCGATACCCCTAATTTTATTAGTGGCTTGTCGGGCTGATTCCGCAATGTTATGAAATTTATTTGATACTCTATCCCTTAAAGTAAGGGTAGTGGCTATGGTTGCCATACGGATTCACCGCCTTTATTTGCTCTTTGCTTTTTCCATATCTTCACCATGCTTTTCATAAGCCGCCATAATGAAAGCCTTCACGTTGGCGGGAAAATTCACGTATTCATGGGGTAAAATGTGATGATCCCAAAATAGGGAATAGGCTAGTTTGTACTCCCAGTCGTCTTGGTCTTCAAATTTTTTTTAATCTCTTTTTTAACTTCATCGGTCGCTAACATTTCATAACCGCATAAACGCTGTACTTCTGCACAAAGGTCTGCAAATTCACCTGGGATGAACATCGCCTTAATAACATCAATAGGAGTGAATACAGGCTTTTCAGGGGTAGACCAACTATCTTGAAGTTCTTTATTTTCAAAGTATTCACGTGGTGGGTTTACAAGGGACATCAAAAGCATTTCTTCTACAAAACCCTGAGAATCCAATTCTTCACCAATCACCAAACCGCGTTTATCCTTGCGCTTTTTGGTGTGTCGGTCAGTCAACGCGTCACATTCTGCATTGGTCAACGGACGCAATTCCCATTTCAACGGTTCGCCGTTTTCTTCGGTAAATCGTGGGCTTGGCGCGTAAAAAGAATTGCCTTGTTCGACTACATTTTGTTTCATCAATCTGTTAAGATTCATTTTCTTTCCTCCCAATAAAAAACGTGTAACCATCGTCCATGAAGTTTGGACAATGGTTACTGCGATAAACGCACCTATGAAATCATGCAGTGTTGGAATCATGCTTGCTTCAAACCGTTTTCGTTGAAGACATTTTCCATGTCCCAATCATCCGCGGTACCGCTTAAATCTTCAGTGAGGTAATCCGCTTCAGCGTCAAACATTGCCAAAGGAATGTCATCCCATGAAACGTCATAAAATACGATGACTTGACGCCCAACACTACTACTAGGATCGTTATTGATGACCTGTAAATCAAAGGTATAGTTAGAACCGTTTTTCTTATGTTCCAACTCGATTTCTCTAAAGGTACTGCAGTTGTAATGAGCTGTTGCCTCAATAGAGATTTCACCCTGACCGCGTCTATTGGTCTTATTTCTGCGCCCCAAAATAGGCACCTTAGAACTGCTATGGGACAAAGTCGCCTTAAATTTAATGAAATTCGCCATAATCAAACGGCGTCCACTTGGCAAAATAGCCAAAGCTAGCGCCTCATTCCCACTAACGACTGCATCTCTATCCATTCGCTGTGCGAGTGTAAATTCATTAGCCATTTAGTGCACCCCCTCAACCACGAAACGCCGCTACCACGGTATCGTGATAAACTTTATTGACTGCAAGATTAGGACGGGTAAACGCCTTAACATAATAGGCGTCACTTTGTGCCCCAGCTTCAACGGTAATATCCGCCGTGTCGAATTCCGCTAACGCGCCAATGCTATAGAAGTATTGTGCACTTTTAACTAAACGCATTTTATAAGCGTTGCGGTCAAGCTCGCGGGTGCCCGCTTTGTTGGCAAATTCGTTGATGAAAATACCTGTTCTATCATTCGCCATGGTGAACAGTACGCGCACCACCTGATTCTTGTGGAAATTCTTGTCTTTGGTTGGGGTGTACTTAATATAAGTATTGTCATCATTGAGCACGCGCCAATCGTTCCCCACGGTATGCAACATCATGTACCCGGCTCTAATCCCTTGTTCAAGCTGTTCTTGTGTAGGCGGCTTCATGCCTTCCTTATCCACTAAATAGCGTAACATTTCGCTATCAAGGGAACGGTTCGCGATTTCTGTTCGCAATTCGCAAGCCGCTTCAGCGCCTGCAAGATACGGGAATAAAAGCATCAAGTTGATACTGTCATTCGCAACATCCGGCGCAATGAGGTATTCAGACCCGCCTGTTGGGACTAATTTCCCTGTGTGTTCACCGACCATTTGCATCCAGTGCCCGTATTTTTCGTTCTGAGTGATTACTGCATTCAACACTTTGGTATCAGTCAATTTGTGCATCGGGCATACAATGTTAACGCCATAACTGCCCAATCGTTCAACCGCTAATTCAATGTCAGCAACATCGACTGTACCCGCTAAGCCACCACTAAGCGCCATAGAAGCGGTTGCGGACAGTGTGCCTGATTTGTCAAATGCAACAAAATCATTATCAACCAATTCGTCATACTTGGTGACCGTCTGTTCATCGACTGCCACACCGTCTAACAGTGTAGTAACCGTGAAATGCTTTTCCGGCAATTCGGTAACGGTGAGCGCTAACTTATTGCCACGTTCCCCGTATTTCTTAGCAGTGCATAATGTGCAACTTGCTTTTGACTTGTTACTTCCTAAAAGCGGATAAATAAAACACCCTACTGCATGTCTAAATACTTCACGTACAAAAACAGGCACGAATTTTGCTAAATCAGCCGCCCCTGTATATCTTTCCGGCACATCAACATTAGCGGAATACCCCAACACCTTCACAGCATCTCTAGGCCACACATAAGCCCCTTCATGCTCTACTTCTAACGCGGGAATCACTAATCTGGTGAGTTCACCATCGCTCCAATCTGTTGGAGTGATAAGGCCTACTAAACCACGTTCAGCGTATACTGTGGTATTTGTATTTTCGCTTGAAAATTTATGGTATGCGCCCGGCAATACTTTATTTTGTTCAGTGTATAAACCACCGCCAAAAGCCATAATACCTACCTCCTATTCATTGATAAAAAATACGTCTTTGACAAGTTCTGTTTTTTCTTCGGTGTCTAAGTGCAAATCGTACCTTGCCAAGACGTGCGCCACGTCGTCAACAATTTTCGACTCAATAATTTGCCCTTTTTTGGGTCTTTTTTTCTCATATTGACCATTTACATTACAGGCGGGGATAATGCGCTGTAACGCAAAATTTAGGCCATACAGAGCATCCATCAAAGTAACGCTATTCGAAGCGTGCAAATCGTTAGGAAAATACATGATATCGAATGTAACGTGTAGCAAAACTGCGTCTGCTAACAGTTTTTCGTTAGTTAGAGCGACAGGCTTTATATAAAAATACCCACCTTTTGCGGAATCCACATTAGGCGGGGTATCAATATAAATTTGTGCGCTTTTATTGATTTCTCTTAATGCGTCTGCGATACCGTTAACGATTGGCAATAGCACATTATTTGTCATCAAAAACCACCTCTAACCATTCTTCAATCTTTTCCTCAATGATTGCACGTTGTTCATGCTTTAATTCTTCTTCTGATATCGTCAACATGTATTTGCCATCTACCCAACCGCGTTTTTTATTGCCGTTTCCGCTATTCGTTTTAGCACCGTTACCACGGCGGGTACGGTGTCCGAATTCAACATAGCTGGCATATTCAACGGGGTTACTAACAGTTATTTGGTAAATACTGCCCTTGTGATTGATTGGCAATTTATAAGCAAAAGAACGGGCCTGTGACGGTGTTGGTTCGCCGCTACCGCCTGCCGCTTGCTTGTGAGATTTTGCAGTCCATCCGCGTTTCAGTGTGCCACCTTTGCGCCCGGATGAAATTGGATAATCCCCTGTTGGGGTTTTCATAATGACCAATTCCAACAATCGGGCCGCTAATTCATGGGACACATCGCGATAAAAATGGTATGGAGTGCGTCCTGCGTTCTCGAATTTCTCTATCAGGGCATCCAGCTCTTTTAGATCAGCTTCAATATACACTAGCCCACCACCACTAATCTATCTTCTTGCAAATTGATTTCTTGATGGGAACCGCGATGGTCCGAAACACCCGCTTTATAAGTTCCCGTTTCGTGCCCGTATTTGCTTAATTTAATAGTAGCACCTTCGGGGATGTCGTAGGTATCAGGGCAAATAAGCGTGTATTTCATCGCGACTTGTGGCAAATCTCCACCAACAGCACCCGCGCTTTCCGTTTCAAAATAGCACGGGATATCAACATAAACAGGCGTGACCATATCGGGGTATTTAGCATTAAGATTAGGCGATGCACCTTCAAATGCACCGCCATTTTTAATGCCATAAACTGTAGCTGTGGCGTCGTACAAGGTTTCAATGGCTTTTGCATGTGCCAATAAATCAATCACGTTTACCACCTCAGTTTTCTGTGCCTTGTTATAAGCTCAATCCAATCACGCTCAACGGCTTTTACCATATCCGCGTAATAGGTTTTTGCATCGTCTTTGGCTAATTCAAATTCTGATTTCCCATATGTAACAGACGTTGATTTGATAGAGACACTTTGTGTCGGCTTATCTTTGCTCAACGCCCCAACGGCTTTATCATCAATCACATTTTTATAAAATTGCTGTACATCAATAAACTGCATAGCAACACTGAGAAATGGGATTTTCGCATCGTCGGGGATGTCGCATCTGTTGCATTCGCTTAGAAAATCAAATAAAAGCCTTGTGATTGCCTTTTTTGTTTGCAGGCTTGCAAAGTCAACGTTGGGGTAATCCGCGGCATCAAAATAAAGCGGGATAAGCTCCACTAATTTTGACGCCTCTGCGGTTACCTGTTCCATTGGGCAATCCATGGTTAGCCTCGAGATACAATCTTAACAATAGGGATGGCCTTGTGGGAAAGCGCTTCTTTTTCATTATGCAAGATTTCCCAGTTGGTACCGGTGGACAAATCGGTATCAGATGCACTAGCAGTAACGGAGGATGGCTTTTCAAAAGAAATACCATTCACGCCACAGATGAAGCGGTCGCGTACATATAAGGTATCTTCACCACCGTTAACCTTTGGGTTGCGGTCCATTTCGTAAGGAACGGAATCGCCAATATCATCAAGAATCAAGGCGCCGTTGCCCAATACGTAAGTGGTGTATTTGGTGTGTGGGTCGGTTTCAGTAACTTCCTGAGTTGGCATTTCATCATCAACCAACACTAAACGCCCATTCCATGTTGCCATGTTCAATTGACGTTCGATACCGTCCTTATCGGTGTACTTCATGTATTCCAAAAGTTTTTGGTTCTCAAGATTGGTCGCCACGGCGCTATGCATGATTACCAAAGTAAATGCGTTTTTATTATCACCACATGCTTTTTGAATAGCACTGTTGAGTGTAGATGGCCCCACAAAACCTGTTTGGTCCTTATTTGCGGAAATATCGGTCACGTGGTTATCCATAAAGAGCTTTGCTTCTTTTTGATGTGGCTTAGTACCGGATGTGGTCATGGAGAACACGCCTTTGAGCATCGCCAAAAGAATAGCCTGACGCAACTGTGGCTTATAAATGGATGCCACTTCACCTGCCACATGATCCATGAAGTTTACACCGGCGGTAATGTTGGTGCTGAAAGAGCGTTCAGTCCAGGACACCATACGGGACGCCACAATATACCCTTGGTCAAAGGTGGTGGTGCTAGTGGTTTGGATGTCGGTATTACCATCGTTGTTTTGGCTAGTCTTTGCGGAAATGTGGCCAAAGGAAGGGACACGCGCATAGAGGGAGCCGGTTTGGCTGTTGAGTGCGTTTCTTGCGTTGAGGTTTGCACCTACTGCACCACTCTTAGCCAATTGGTTTTTATTCAGGTTTGGGATAGAGTCGATATATTTACCAAACGCTTGAGGGTTAAATGCTTTGCTGTCAAAGTAAGTAGCCATAATTCAAATCAATCCTTTCTTAGCTTAAAAGCTCTGCTGATTCTGGGTGTTTTGCTAGGTAGTCCATAATCTCTGAGTAGGTCATTTCGCTAAAATTTACCGGTTCTCCACCGCTAGAAAACGGTTCAGATGGGTCACCGATTTGAGCACCTTTGATGGTCGGTGCCTTTGGCTTAGCAGCTTCAAACAGATACGGCTTGTTTTCTTTGATGGATTCTAATTGTTCATCAAGTCCAATATATTTACCATCTTTATAAACAAGTGCGTCCATATCAATGCAAGACTTTAGCAACTCTGCATCAAGTGTGTTTGTTTTATCGAGTGCTTGCATCAACACGCTATCACGTTCCTGTTGTTCTCTTGCTTGTTCTGCTGCTTCATACTTCTTTTGCCATTCTGTAGCTAGCTTTTGCACCTTTTCGACATCAAGGTCTTTTGCTTTGAAGCCGTCAATGGCATCATTTGCCGCTTGTAAGCTATCTTCAAGATTGGCTTTTTCTTGTTCTAAAGCTGTGAGTTTTGCCTTCTCAGCATTGATGTCCTTGCCATATTCGGCCATGATTTTATCAATGCTTTCCTTTTCTAAGCCCAATTCTGCTAAAAATTCGCGTTTCATAGTCTTATGACCTCCTATTTATCATTACAGTTTTTAACGCCTGCTCCTTGGCGCTGTGATTGTGCGTTTAACGTGTGCCCACGTAAAGCCGGTAACAGGATTCGAACCCGTAACCAACTGAGTACAAAACAGTTGCGCTACCAATTGCGCCATACCGGCATTGTGGCGGTCCAAACCCACCGCCACACAAAAGGGAAGGAACGAAACAGTTTAGAGACTTGTTTAGGTCCATTAGAGCTTTTCTTTTTTGGGATTCGTACATTCCCCGTATATAATTGTTGCGCCGCCGGGCGGGGGTTGAAAATACATGGGACGGTAAACCGTTTGGTAGCTGCTACCATTCCAGATTTTCACTTTTTCATAAATTCCATCTGTGGCTTGCACGCCTTCTTTTACCTTGTGCATTTTCGTTACCTCCTAAAGAAAATTTGAGCATTAAAAAACCGCTAACCATATAGGTAGCGGTTAATTATACTTCTTTAATATCTTTAATTTCCGTTTCTAAAATCTCAACAGACGGCGTCCAATAGTCTTTCACATTAAAAAGCCCCATACTGTCACAAGGCGTCTCGTCATCTTCCCAATCGCTTTCGTCAGCTTCCCACCAATCGAGCCATCGGCCTTCAAGAACATCACCATCATTACAAAACACCTTTACCTGTTTTCCTTGCAAGCGTCTTCTTTGAAACAAAACCCCCATGCTATCACTCCTCATCTGGATAGGCCGGTACTATATGCACACCGTGCTTTTTAGAATAATGAATAGTTCCTCTATTCGTGTCCTTACGTTCACCGTCTGGCGATACCCACACGCCTATTTTGTCATCGTGTACAAAAATTTCTTTTTTCTTCCAACGGCCATCTTTCGTATATTGTAAATCTCCTTTTCCTGAATACCGTTTAATCAGCATTTCCGGATTTTCTGTTAATTCACTACGACCTTCTTTGAACTCTTTTTCTCCACGAATATGGCGGTTTTGACGGTCCCAACGAATCTCTTTTGAATATTCTTCTATCTGCTTATGGACATTTTCCTTAAGCTCATTATACCGCTTCCTGATTGGTTTATCTATATATTCTTCACGCCATTCTTTATAGGTCATATCACCACGCACATAATACGTTTTGCCATCTTCGCCCCTTGCGATTCGTCTAACTTTGCTATTATCACGGTTAGGGTGATGAGGTGCTGTGGTGGTACGGCAATACACGTGAAACGGTGGCGCGGTTACGCCCGCTTCATATTCTGATTGGTTGAACACTTTCCCATCCATTTCTTGACATATTTCAGATGTCTTACTGTCCAATGTAGCAATGATTCGGTATTGCTTGACACCCAATTCTTTATAGCAATCATTTCTTGCTTCACCCGCAAAATACGCGCTTTCGGTCATAATTAAACGCCCTGCATTGTATTTTGAGGTGTTCATGGCCTTTGCCAATTCTCGAATTGGTTTATCAGCACTTGACCCTAAAATGAGGTGGCGCGTCAAAATCTTGTGCACATTGTCCAACAGCTTTTCTTTGTTGTGCCAAATACGTTTACTGAAATTGTACCTATCTGGCGCCCATGGTTTCGCCAATAGGCGTTCTAAATAGTTTGTATCGATTTCTGCAAAGGTCCAGCCAACACCAAATCCTTGAAACAGATTAAAAACGTTGTGATAGTAACTTTCAGCATAAATAGCCGCTAAATGCTCATTGGCAATACTTAAGTATTGACCATAGAGGGCTTCAATAGCCATTTTAAGGTCCATCTTCATGGCTTCTAATCGGGAAATATGTACCCTTGCGGATGCATTTTCCAATTCTTTAGCAAAAGCCCCAGTCAAACCGTAAATTTCGCCGTGTTCGATGTAGTCTTGCACCGTCCACTTGAATTCCTGAATTTCTTCATTATCAAGAAAGCGTTTTGCCTCTGCTAATGATGGTTCTAATTCATTATTTAACGTCAATCGGGCGTACCAGCGCCCTAGGGCCTTGTCTATGTCCTTAATCGTACGGTCAAAAATAGCGGACACATCCGAAAAAGTCTGTTGCGCTTGTTTGTGCAATTCTTTTTCCAGTTGTTCCGCTCTGTTTTTCCAATATTCATCATTAGGGATGTTCATATTATTCAGCCCCTAAATCTTGATAATCCATCATCTTCATGGCTTCAAGCTGTTCTTTTTTAAGTCTTTCTAATTCCGCTTGTGGATCCGTAACAAATGGGTGCTGTGCAATGATGGTTTCAGTGCTCAAAAGCCCAACAGATTGTCTGAGGTTTGCGATTGCTTCACTCTCATTGATTAGTACATCACGGTTAAAGATAATATCCACGTTTTCGCCTGTAAAATCACCCTGCCCGGTATTAGCTAAATGAGAATTCACAAACCAAATAACCTGTTCCATAGCGGCTTTATACTCTACCTCAGTACCATTGGCGTCTAGGTCAATGTCAGAATACATTGATTGGATGTTCATCTGATTAGGATTTCCCGCCATACGGTCATCTTTAGCATCATAGCCCATGGCATTTTCAATCAAAGCTTTTTTAAGATAGGCCAAAATCAATTGATAGTTATCGGGATTAACATCAATTTTTAAGGTATCGACGCCCCCGCCGCCCTCACTGGATGCGTGAATGTTGATGGCACGGAATGTAGCAAGATTGCGTCTGAATTCTCCTAGGTTTTCGCCTTCATAATTCTTTAGCACTAAAATCGTATTATTAGCGTTTTCCTGCATGTTGTTCTCGAAATCTGACAGCATAACATTGATACCATCTTGCAAGCTCTTAACACGGTTAATTAAAGGCATTTCTTTGCTGTTGTACTTAAACGCCACCAAAGGGATTTTTGACCAATTATAACCGTTGGCGGTTTCACCGTCATGTACAGTGAAATAGTCTGCGTGATAGGGTTCAGCGGGCTTAAATGCATCGTCATATTCAAAGTAAGAAATACCCGTTTTATCAAATACTTCAACTTTATAGATGACCTTTTCTTGATTATCTTGATGATGCAATACAGGATAGACACGAATAGCCATTTCTAAAATAGTGTGTTCAGCGTCACGCCAAATCGGGATAAGCTCATGTGGTCTGATTCGCTTAAATGCCAAGTCACCATTATCATCATAATGGATGTATAGCCAACCTAGGCCACAGTTTAAGGAATCTTCACCAATGGCCTTAAGTGTGCGTAAGAAGCTGGGGCCAAAAATCAAATTTATTTTTTCCGTGTATTCTTCATTCTCACTCTTGAATGTTGGCGGTTTGCCCAAGAGGTAATTATTCTTCTGGTCTACCATCTTTGCATATTGGTTATCAATAACCTTATTATTTGGCAAATGCTTGATTTCCTGTAATTCGCCACCTTCACCAATCGCCATGATTTTTCTTTGCAAAATATCATGGTTATTCACATAGTAACGTTCACCTGTCATCATATCCGCACGTTTTTTGGAGTTGAAGAATTGATAGATTTCATTTTGGATGAATTCAATGTCTTTGGCGGTGTACTCACCTGTTGTTGCAAAAACATTCGAGAATTTTTCTAATAGATTTGTAAAAATGGTAAACACCGCCTTTTCTAAAATTATTCAAAACTAAATACTGCCGCGTCTGCTGTTCCCTCAGTTGCGTAGCGCATGGCGTCCATTAAGTGGTTAAAATCATCCACAGGTTCATTCAATTTACGCCCCGTTTTTGGGTCTTCACGCCACGTATAATTGCTAATCTCAGTGATAAAGTTCACGCATTTTGGGTGAATGATAATGTGATAATCACGCAAGTTATCAATCCCATATCGTACAGAATCACGGCCCTTTTTGGCGCGGGTAATGCGTTTAATGCCTAAGTCCCACAGTCTATCAATTGATTTTGGTTCTGCACTATCCGCCTTTATGCGCTCTTTGCTGTATCCCATGCGGGTAATCTTTTCTGCGATTTCTTCATTGGAAAGCGCTTTTTCATACATTTCATCGAACACCCAAAGCGTTTTATTTGCTTTATCAATCAAACCACAAAACAGCGCGGATGGGTCGTTGACGTAACCGAAATCAAGGCCGAAGACCGATTTAACGCCCTGCAGCTTGCTGATTTCTTCAACGCTAAAGGCTTTTTCTTCCCAATTTTCGTAAACCGTGCCCGAAACGATGCCCCATTCACCTAATCCCGCCACCCTGTAACGTTGCGGGTTGTCTTTTTTCATGCGCTCGAATAATCGCTTATCCGCGTCATCCAACCATTCATTACACAAGTAATTAGTGGTCTTGGCTAAAATATCGGGGTCGTCCTTAACATCAAAAAAGCGCTTCTTCATCCAGTGATGTTCGTTCCACGGATTAAAGGTCAGCGTGATTTGCTTAAATAGCTTTGCTTCATCCGGAATAGCACCGCGGATAGATTCGTCAAGAATGTCGAATTGGGCTTCATTACTGATTTCATAAGCTTCTTCAATCCAGCAAAAACAAAGATAGCCAACGTCAACAGTAATAGATGTAACCTTTAACGGATCATCTAGTCCGCGGAAATAGATTTTCTGCCCCGTCGGTAAATAGGTCATCTCCAAAGGACTTTGTTTGAACTCCCAAAAATCATCAACGCCCAAACGATGCACAGCCCATTTTAATTCTGTATAACATGAATTCGCCAAAGTGCTGTACACCTTGCGAACGACTAACGTATTAGCCTGTGGGTATTGCATCATTCTAACAATGATATTAAGGGCTGTTGTCTTTGATTTTTTAGAAGCGCGGGAGCCTTTACATACACGATAGCGGCCCTTAAAATGCCAAAAATCAGCATAACCGCCACCAACAACGTCCGACAGCTTCAACGTATTATTCTGTGAGGTCATCCTCAATCACCACCGGGATAGCTTGTGTTTGTACTTTCATTTGGTCGGTTTGGCCTAGCCACTGTTTCCCCAACCAAATAGCCATGGAAGCGCTTGTTTTTGCCTGTTGGAATTGATAACGGCGCAAGGCGATTTTACCTTTACCGCGTTTGATTTCAAATACATCTGAAAAACCCATACCATAAGTGCGCTTGCACCAACGGGTTAAGGTTTTATCGGTAATATCAAACCATGAACAGATTTCCTTTTGCGTGCATTGCAATTCGCATAGTTTTTCAAATTGTTCTTTATCTAATTCTACTGGTTTTCTAGGCACATCATTTCACCTTCTTTTTGGTTGTTTTCTTTTTTGCGGTTTTTGGCGGTACAGGTTTCCCTTTGCCGTTTAATTTAAAACCAAACATCAATTTAGAATCGTCAACAGTACGTTTTTTATTCGCCAATTTAATACACCTTTCTTTCGTAAATAAAGCCATATTTCTTACTAGCTTTAGACAAGAAATCATGAACACCTTTGTCATAATCTGTGCTAGTGGTTTTTGCGTTAGCAATCGCTTTTGAAAAACCATTGGCGTCAAATTTGGCGGTCTTTGTGACAGTGTAGGTTGCTTTTGTCCCTGTTGCGGTTACCGCCTTGACCCCGGTAGAAGCGAAGGCTTCCATATCCGCGCCAGAAAAATGGCTACCACTTGGATGGTTGTGTATAACGTGTTTGCCTTTAGCTTTTGCGGGGTCAATCCCAACGCTGTGACTGCCGCCATGCTCATACACAGAAACAAAACCGTTGCTATCCATGATAATAGCGGATTCGCTTTTAGCCGCTGCGTGTTTTTCTCTGAATGTTTCCAAAGTGTGTTCCTGGCTCATTTTATTACCGTTGTATAATTTATTCATTCTTGCGGGTAAATCGGGAGTGTTAGCGCCTTCACCCATTGACGCACTAGAAAATACACTATGTCTTTCAGAGCTTTGGCCGTTGCCACCTTCAAATTTAATGTTTAAGTCTTTCAAATCTTCAATATAGCTTTCAACGGTCTTGCCTTTAAATTCATATTTTAATAATTCATCCCACGGCAGATACACGCTTTCACGGGTGAATATATTGTAAAATTCAAAGGTCTTTTTTGGTCCTTTGTGCTTTTTGTAAATAATGAATCCATCGCCAAAAGTGACGAAATTCAAATTGTACTTTAACTGTCTATAAAATTCATTAGTTGTCACTTTTCGCCATCCTCTCTTGATTGGTGTTCCCAAATCTGATTACTTTAATATTTTTCGGATACTCAAAACCAACGTCACCGCCATATTCTATAATCGTACGTGGTTTGATTCGGTCTAGCATCGCATAAACACCGTTGCGCCATATGTCCATGGTTTTTTCTTTGCGCTTGACGCCTACTGTTGAAATAGAAACGGTTGACCCGGGCTGCACACCGTCAAAGCAAAAATCGTATGTGTCTGGGCCCGCCCAGCTAACACTAGGAATCACTTTAAGCCCCATCGATTGATAATAAGCACCGATTAGGCGGTTGCGGTACACGTTCCATATCTTCATCGCTAATGGCATGTCCATATATAAGCTAAAATCAGGCGTTATCATGCATTGGAATTTGCCTAGAATTTCAACATAATCTTCAGGCGTGTTCCAAATGCGCTCAAATTGATAATCGTCTATATAAAAATGAACACCTAGGGCGTTGTTTGCCTCGGTGCTCTTTGCATAGTTAAATGAAATTAGTTCGGTTGGAGTAATGTGGTCATCGTAAACAATGGGCATTTCATATTTGCCCATAACAGACCCTAAATCCACCAAATCCAAATTATAGGCCGCGTTAGTGCGTGAACGGGCATTTTCCTTTTGCGGTTCTTCTTGTTCTTCATCGGGCTTATCTTCATCAAGGAATGTATCCCTTAGTGCCTCGAAACCAAAATCCGTCATATCTAAATCAGCGATGCCATCAATCTCAAAATTGAGTAAATCATCATCCCATGTAGCTAATTCAGACACTTTATTATCAGCCAATCGAAACGCTTTAACCTGTTCCGGTGTTAGGTCGTCCGCAACCACACAAGGCACGGATTCAAGCCCCAATAATGCAGCCGCTTTATGGCGTGTGTGCCCGCAAACAATAACGCCGTCAGAATCAATAACCACAGGCACCTTAAAGCCAAATTCTTTAATACTATTGGCGACCTGTTGCACGGCGCTTTCGTTGTTGCGTGGATTGTTTTTATAAGGTTTGAGGTCTGATAACTTAATGTCTTTGATTTCCATTTATTGTTCCCTTCAAAAAAAAGAAATGGCGCCGGTGAAGTAGATAAGAAGTTTTTTTATTTTTAAGGAGTGAATGAAATGACGAGTCATTTTGTTCTTGTAATTTTTTGTTGTTAACGGATAAAACCGGCGCCACCACAGAAAAATTTGCATAAAAAAACCGCGCTGTTATTGCGCGGTTCAGACAAATTTCCTTTTTATATTGTATCACTTTTCGCTGTGCAAAAGTGTGCAAAATTAGGAAGTTTTTATAAAAAATCTGCCGTTATTATAAGTTTTTATAAAAGCCCGTTTTGCTTGTCCGTGGAGATAGTGAACGTTTCTCAGACTCATATCCATATCAACTGCGATATCATCCCACGATTTCCCAACGATATAACGCAAGTCTAAAATATTGCGATGCTCACTGTTGCCCATGCAGTTGATGATCTTTGTGGCTTCATTTTGTGCGATGGTCAATTCTAATATTTTTTCAATGCACAATTTTTCTGTATCAACCAATTTGGCGATGGCGTCCGCGGTATCGGGTCCCACGCCTTTAGCCTTTGGCATATCAGATAACTGCATGGCCTTTAAGCCGTCTGCAGCTTGTCTGTAAAGATAAACCTGTTCCTGTAAGGTGCGAACCTCTTTGGCTAGGTGTCGCAAATCTCGTAAAAGATTTTCAGCAGTCACATCTTCACCCCCAGCTCTTTGACGATATCGGTTTTCAAATAGTCGTTGATCCACTCGATAATATCATCGTCGGTATACTCACCGTTGTTCCAGTCTTTGTATAAGGTCAACATACGCGCCTTAAAGCGGTTCAGTCTTACAGGACCCATATCAAAGGTATCGTTAGCCGCTAATAAGGGAATGCCCATAAAGGCGATGATAAGAGAGTTCAAAGCTTCCATTTTGCCGCGTTCGATTTGGTCCGCTAATTCTTGTTCAACGGCTTTTCTCACGTCATATTTAGAAATTACCATCTTGCGTGGGTTTGTTTTCTTCTTTTTCATTTTCGCTTACCTCATTTACATCAATGAACCAATAACAGCCTGGCGCGTCGTATTCAAATTCTAATAACATCATTTTGCAATGGCCGTGCTTATTTTTATCAAAATCACGCGGCGGGATGCCATATACGCAATCTCTACAATGGGTTTTACTCATTGGTTATCACCGTCCTTTTGGGTTTCGTACTTATTGAGAACCGCGATTACCTGCAACAGCTCGCACATCAAAGAGATGATGTAGCCTTGTGCCTCTTTATTTTTGTCCGGTTCAAACAATTTTACCGCGGAATTGTCGGAGTTATACACAAAATTGATAAATTCATCAAAGGCAAGTTCTACTTCTTCCATCTCTTCCTCTAGGATGTTGGTTTTATATCCGCATTCCGGCCAAATGTTGGCCTTCTCATACGCCCCTTGCAAAATAGGGGCGTATTGCTTCACAAAATCATCTAAGTAATTAACACGCTTAATCATGATTACCAATCCTCAACTTTCTGTATCTGTCATCCTTATAATAGCGGTCTTGCATCTCCATTACTGCCTCACGGCGTTTTTCTCTAACGGTTTCCCGCTTTTCTTGCCAATGTAAAAATTCAGGCTTATCACAATCTGCATGGCATCCGATGTACCTGTCTTTGCAATCCTTGCATGGTGCAACCATCATAAAATCATCTCACTTTCTGTAATTCAGCCTTCACACAATCGTTAAGGGCTTCCTGCGATGTGTTTTTAGCGGCTAACGCCTGTAGCACTCTTTCTTCAGATGTGTCTTTTGCCAAAAGATGATAAATCATTACAGGCTTTTTTTGACCCTGTCGGTTTAGACGTCCATTTGCTTGTTGATAGAGCTCCAAACTCCATTTAACGCCAAACCACACGATGATGTGCCCGCCGTGTTGCAAGTTCAGCCCGTGCCCACAAGATTGGGGCTGTGCTAACAAAATTGGTATTTCACCTTTATCCCATTTTTCTTTTACGCCGTCCTCGTAAAGTACGGCTTGCGGGAAATGCTCCAGAATACTGTCGCGGTTAAACTTGTATTGGTAAAAGACCAAAATCGGCTGTCCTTGTGCTTCTTCTATGATCTGTTCCAGCGCTTCAATCTTTGCGTCGTGAATAAATCTTGCATTTCGGTCATCGTCATAGATAGCGCCGTTGGCAATCTGCAAACATTTTTCAAGCACCACGGCGGCATTGACGCCAACAATATCATCATAGCCATATTCAAGTACGCTTGTTTCCAGCATCGTTTTATAGGCTTTCTTGGCCTTGTTCGGTAAATCAACTAACACGGTGTGATAATACGCCGGCGGTAAATTGAGATAATCCTTTGCCTTCATCGAGATACAAATGTCAGAAATCTGTTTACCAATGGCATTCTGATTTTTGTCGGGCACCGTCCATTTAGTAAATTGTGGGTAGCGCACACAGTCACAATATTCCCTTCTAAAATCGCCCAACGTTCGCCCTAGGCGTTCCCCGCTATCCAGTAGGTACATCTGAGACCATAAATCATGATAGCCGTTCGGGGCCGGTGTGCCTGTTAAACCAACCACTCTGTTGCATTGCTTACTAACCTTTTTAAGGGCTTTGAATCGGTTTGATTGGGGGTTCTTGAAACTCGATAATTCGTCCAAAACCAACATGTCATAATCCCACTTACGCCCTAGGTATTCCACCAACCATTTCACATTGTCCCTGCTTACTAAGTGGATGTCCGCTTTTGTTGATGTAGCAATCTTACGCTGTTCGGGATTGCCAACGATGGGAACCATCTTCAATGAATGAAGATGGTCCCACTTTTGGCATTCGGTCGCCCACGTCTCAGTAACCACGCGTTTAGGTGCTACCACTAACACGTTGGAAATCTCCAAATTACAATTTATCAGCCAATCAATGGCGGTTAAGGTGGTAACTGTTTTACCCAGTCCCATGTCCAGAAACAACCCACAACGTGGCTTATCAATAATCCATTGAATGGCCTGTTTTTGATAGTCATATGGTTGAAAATCCACGGCGTTCCACTTCCCTTACTAAGCAATCCACTTTATGCTTTGAGTCTGCCACGCACACGGGAAACCCTAAACGATGTAAAAACCGATGGATGGCGATTTGTCTTTCTGTCGGTTTGCCGCCTGGGGCTTTCAGCTCTACGAATGCAGCGACACCGTTAAATAGAATCAATCTATCAGGCACACCCGCCATTCCAGGCGATGTGATTTTCATCGCATACCCACCAATTTCCTTCACTTTACTGCACAAATATTGCTCAATCTTCTTTTCCTGTCTGTATTCCACTTGCTCACCTTCCTTTTATTTTTATGCTTAAATATAGAGTTATTTATTTTGTGGACCACAGTTTTCAAAAACATATTATAGGAAATTATGAAAAATACGAGTTATATATATATCTTTTAAGTACCTATATAACATTGTATTTTCTATATATGTTTTTATAAAAATAAGGTACACATGGTCCACAAAATACCCTTAAACGGTATTGGTTAAGCTGTATTTTTTGTGGACCGTTTTGTGGACTTACTATATTTTGAAGTCCACATAGTCCACAAAAATCATCAAAACATTTGTTCTCATTCATCTTTTTGTGGACTTACTCAGGTCCACAAAATTTTTTATACAATCAGGAAACATCTGAACGCTCATAGAAAATTTTTTTCTGAATGGCGTTATAGCAAACACTATCTAATCTGATTTTCTTCCCCACCTTACGCCACCCCGGCATATTGGCTAGAATCAAATTGATTTCCGCGGCATCGCGTTTCGTAAAATATTTCTGATTCTCTCTGAAACACTCTACCCAAATTTCCAATGCAGTGATTCTATTTCGCTTCACTGTAGTTCCATCGTATTCATCACCGTCCAGATAGCTGATTCTGTCGATATACTCCAACTTGTGCCAATTGGTCGGGATTTCCACATCAAGGAAGCTGTAAATAGCGTCTCTGCGTGGGTTTTCTTCCATAAATTTCTTACGTTGGCTTTCCGCTTCTTCTTCCATCTCGCGGGACAGTGAGATAGGCCAGCCCTCTAAATAGTATTGATAGGCTTCTGCCCAAATTTGGTCACGCATTGGCGCAAGTTCCGAAAACACATCATATTTTGGCTTAACAACGTCAATCTCAACGGGCCACGTACGGCGGTCGCCCGTTTCGTCACGTAAAAATTGATGGTCATTTGTCGTCCCCCAGAAAATACATTGGCGTTTCCGCTGTTCCGTGTTATGTCCGTATGCGGGCCTGAATTGATCGTCAACCTTTGACATAAAGGCTTTGAATTCTTCCTTGTCCGATTTCTTGTACGCCGCCAATTCTGCAATCTCGATAAACCAACAGCCTTGTAACAGCTCTAATGGTTCTTTGCCCTTAAAGTCTCTTAAGCTGTCCGAAAAGAATTCGTTACCGCCTAGAATGCGGATAAAGGTACTCTTGCCTTTGCCCTGACCACCGCTCAAAGTAATCATCGTATCGTACTTTGCGCCCGGTCTAAAAATTCGAGTCACGCCCGCCACAAGATGGGTCTTTGTAATATGGCGCATGTATTCGCTATCTTCAGCACCTAGGAAATCAATGATAAGTGTTTCAACACGTTTTACACCGTCCCACGGTGGTAACCCTTTGAAGTATTCTCTCAATGCATGATGACGATTGGCGAAAAATACAGTCGTTAACGCGGTTTCGATTTTTTCCTTAGCATCAAGGCCATAAACCTTTTCGAGATACAGGCGCATGTTTGCTTCATCTGCGTCACTCCAAAAACGGGTACTTTTGTCACTGTTCCATGGCAAAGCACCGGTAACCATATTCCTGCATTTCATTTCATCGAAAACCAATTTTCCCTTAAACCTTGGGTCATTAGAAATAATTAAGCTTGCATTATTGAGGGTCTGCGAAACGTTCCCTTTTTTATCAAATTCAAGCTGTTTTTTCCATTCAGCGGGATCCGTGTCCCCTTCCTGTTCAGGCGGTTTTTCATCATAGGAAAATTCGCTTTCAACACGTGCTTCCTGTTCAGCAAAGAGCGTCTGCATGGTTCTTTCATCGGTCTTGATGAAATTAAGCATGGCGTCATAACTAGGTCGCTTTTCCGTCGATGTAGTCTGCCTGCAGCTTTCATCCATGCCACCGAATTTATGCAAGCGCACAAGGTCAAAGGCGTTACACAGTTGACCGCTTGCGGGGCTTGTGGCGTGATTATCGAACGCGAACACGTCTTCATAAAGCACTAGCCCGCCAACTGTCGAACCGCCTGTAAATGTGAAGCGGTTTTCCTTGTTAGTCGGTGTATAAACGTCTGCTAAAAAGGTGGTAATGGCTTCGGTGATTGAGTACGTACGGCAAAACACACCAACCATGTTATTCTTGACCGTCGGGTTTTCTTGCGCCTTTGCCTTGTGTCCCACACGCTCAATTTCTCGACCCGTGCCCGGCCACTCTGCCATGTTGCGCCAATCGGTATACCGCGCCAAAATTGCATTACCGCTAGCCAACGGCCCGCGGAAATCGACAAAAGCACTGCTATAGTCAAGGTCAGATGGGATAGAAGGCCAATACATGAGCTGCTGCACTCTGAAGGCTGAAGCATCGCACCAATCAATATCAATATCAGCCGCCAAACGTCGCGCCACGGGTTCATACTGTTCGCTTGTGATTGTGTTTTCTAGTGGGATAATCACTCTTAATCGTGGCGCAACCCTTGTATGACTGTGTGTAGGGTAGATGACATGAGTATATGGGCATCTCGCGTTGATAATCTCAATCGCGCGACTTTCGTTAGTGTCCACGTTATCAAGATCAAGCGTAATCATTGAGCGCCATTGCACGTTGTCAGCCTTGCGGATTCCGTCAAGCAAAGAACCGGCAACAAAGCCACCAACGTCCTTACGGGCGTTTTTTTCGTCTTTGGTCATCTGCGAATATTCAAGGCACGTTTCAGGTGTCACCACCGGCGATGCCAATCTTTCCACAAAGCTATCCCACGTAACCGCTTCATTTTTCCACTTGGGTGCTGTCCTACTGCGCCCTGTTGCTATGATATATTCCACGGCTTTCACCTCTAATCTTTTTTGTAATAGCTGCACTCATAGCCATCGGCCCGTAACGGCAATCCAGGCGCCCATTGAATAGGCCTACCCATAATCTCAGAAATGGATTCAAGTGCGCTTTCGTCCGATTCATCCACTTCAACTATCACTTCATCGTGAACATGAAAAATGATTTTATAACCAGCGTCATCAAGCGCCATCATGGCTTGCGCCAAACAATCACGGGCGGTTGCTTGTACCACGTTTTCAGTGAGTTTCCCATAATAGGTCTCAACATAAGCGGGCTTATTCGCCACGGTATCCAGGTAATACAGCTTTCCGCGTCCATATTCGTCAGGTACTACTTTTGGTTTTAGATAACCCATTTTTCGCCCCGATGGTAGCACGATGAATAACAATTTCTTGTGCATATAAACTGACAAAAACTTGTTAATGATAAAGCTTTCCCCTGGGTTATCCATGGCGTTAAAACAAGCGTTTTCGATGTCGTGCCACAACTCCACCACATGGGGTGACGCCTTGCGCCATTTTTCCACGATGGGTTTTAATTCGCTTTCATCAATCCCCATTTTGAGCGCGCCCATATTTTTAAGCGCCCCCACACTCCCCGCGTAGCCCAACGCCAATTCCGCAACTTTGCCCTTTTGGCGTAAGTGGCCATTGATGCCGTGCTTTTCCACGGGAACGCCAAACATCTGACTAGCAGATGCACAGTAAATGTCCCCGCCTTGCTCAAATACATCTAGTCGCCACTGTTCACCGGCTAACCATGCAATCACGCGGGCTTCAATAGCGCTAAAGTCGGCAACAATAAATTTCTTTCCCGGCGGTGGAATAATTGCGGTACGGATACATTGGCGCAATACATCGGTGGTGTCAGGGTAAAGCATTTCAACCAATTCATAGTCGCCTGTTGCCACTGCCTCACGTGCTGTATCAAGATCGGTTAAGTGGTTTTGTGGCAAATTTTGTAATTGGATTAAGCGCCCCGCCCAACGCCCTGTTTTGGCACCAAAAAATTGGATATTCCCACGACTGCGATTATCGTTGCAAGCCGTTTGCAACATTTTGTTGTACTTAGCCACTGAGGTTTTACCCAACAGCGCACGGATTTCCAACACCTCCACAATGTTGGGAAAGTCTTTGAATTGGTCTATCAATTCGGGTAGGTTCCCTTTAGTAATAGATGCCACAGTTTCGCCTGTTTCCTCATAAATCCAATCTTTGAGCTGTACCAAACTGTTTGGATTATCAAGCCCTGTTAAGTCCAAATAACGCTGTTTTTTTGCTTCTGTGAGGGCGTCTGAAATTTCAATAGCTGAATGACAGAAATCAGTATCAATCAAAATCCCGTTGTCGTTGATTTTTTGGTCTAACCTGTAAAGGTCTAGTTCTTTGTCGAAAATCGGGATTCTTAAAAGCCCGTTTCTGATAGCTCTTTCCGCTTCAACGTCCCTTTTGCAATATTCCACGAATGCCGCCCATTCTTCAGGTTTATCTTCACCCCGCCACTGTGTAGCAGGATTGTTTTTCGTTGGCTTCCTAGGTTTACAGAAAGTACGAATAAGGCGCGAACCGTCGAGTTTTCTTTTTTCTTCCTTAATGCCAATCTTTGCCCCCACTACCGCCAAACTGCCCGATATCCCCAGTTCCCATGCGCGAACCATGGTGCAGTCCCATGGACCCGTTGTTACGCCTAAGTAAGTGTTGATACATACCCGTTCAAACGCGGCGTTAAATGCAGTTTTGAGAACGTGAGAGTCTAGCAGATCGTCAATGATAGATTGCGGTAAGGGTTCTTTTGTAAGGTCGATAATTTCCACAGGTTCATCATCGTAAGCGTATGCAAATAGCAGGATATTAAAATCGGGGCTTTCGGCGTATTTGTATACGCCGACTTGCCCCAATTCAACTCCGCTAAAGGTTTCAATATCAATAGCGAGGGTCTTTTTATAAGATGTCATCAATATCAGCCTCTTCCGGTTCTTCAAAACTGAATTCATCTTCAACGTTACGAGGCCCAACGCCAAAGGCTTCACCATCTGCCCACTTTTGAATGTTGCCTAACCCCGCACCAATGCCGTTGTTCCCCGGTACTGAGAACGGATAAAAATCGATAGACACATTGCAATAACACCCACTATATACGGTTTCTTCAGTACCATCGATAGGCTTTTTTGTCTCAGGGTCACGGTAACGCAAAACCACTTTTGGTTTACGCTTTTCGGTGGCATTGCAATTGATGAAATAGGAATTAGCGTATTCCGGATGGTCAGGGCGTTCTTCATCTCCATCACGCAAAGGAATGTGCAGACGTGCAGGCTTTTTGCCGTTCCATTTGGTATCCATACCCTTTTCAATTGCATCTGCAATGGCTTCTTTGGCCTTGTTGACCATGTCCACATCATCTTTGGAGATGATAAGGGACAAAGAATACTTAGGATCCCCGCCATTCAATGGAGCTTGTGGTTCAAAAATGTGTGCGTAGCTAATGCGACCTCTTAATACTGCGTTACTCATAGTTAAATACTTCCTTTCGTTTTTAAGATTTAAGAATAAAGTTCCTGTAATTCAGCGCCACAAGCGCTGTAACCCGCGGCATCAATCCAGTTGTCATCCTTATGTTGACCACTGGCAATACGAGCGATTTTCAATAACATCATCATTGCAGCCACATCATGAGGCTTTACGACTTGTCCTAAATATGCTGTCCAAAAATCAGCGATACGGGCGAAATTGTTTTCCGGTGTACCATAATCGTTTTCACGATCCTTGCAAACGATGCTTTCAGTTGCTTCTAAAAGTGCTTTTCTGTTCATTTACTTATCCCCATAAATGGCTTTGAAATAAGGCAATTCAAGCGCCCAATCACACAAATCATGCCATTCGTCTAATTTGTGATTCTTGCGAGCTTTGACAATACGGTGCAACACTTGATAGTTGAGCTGTACCGTACGACGCTGGTTGTAGCTTGATGGTAATAATTGGATAAGTTGCCACCAGAAATTTTTATTTTTAGTTTCGATATAAAAGTTTCGATACATGTTAAGAGTATCAACAGTTTGCTCTAATGCCGCAGTTCCTCTATCCAATAAATGCTCGTGGCTGAAATCCTCTAACTTAAATTCCTTGGCGTGGATTTTGTGCATCTTAGAGCACGAATTAGCCACAGTGCCAATCTTATAAGTATCAAATTCAGACCACCAGTACAACGGCGCCGTCACGTCAACCGTCACATTGATAAATCGGGCGAATTTTCCATGGTCATCCCCTGCATTCGCCAGCTTACGCATCAATGCAAGGTCGTTTTCGCCAACTTTATGGGCGCGTGGGTATCTCTCCTCGCACAACGGTTCAAACGCGCATCCCTCGCAAGGAAACAGCTTGCAATCCAATTCGAAACTGTCGCTTTTGTCCCACGAATTCATCGGGTTTCTCATGCCGCGGATTGCGGCCTCAAACCCATAAACATCTGTATTTTCAAATTTAATCATTCTTTCAGCTCCTCAAAGTTAAAATCATTTTCAACACCCCCCAGCGCCGGGCGCTTGTCGCTTTCCGGTACGAGTGTAGCCTTCCCTTGCGGTTTATAAACATACTCCCCGCAAAGCTCATTAAATCGTGCTTTACCGACAGCCTTTTCAAGTGCTGTGAGACTTTGCAATTCTTGTGGTTTATAAATGCGTGCGGCATCCACGCCACAATTTAAGAGTTTTTCCGCCAACGCTTCAGGTTCTTTAATCTTTCGATTAGAACGGCCCTCCACCAACTTCCACCCAGGTAAAGTTTCGCCATCGCTTAAGCGCTGTACCGTATGGCTTTCGATATCGGATAACCACGCTTTGATTTCAGCGCTGGCCGCCAAAATTTGACAGATTTGGTCATCGGTCAATTCCGCTTCAGCCATCATCGCCACGGTCTGACCTTGCTTTTCTGCACGGGCCTTACATGTGGCCTTGATTTTGCACCATCTGCACCAATCACCCGCCTTTTGATCGCCTTGGCCGTTGTATGCCAATTTGGCAATCGGGGAAACAGTATTATTACCCCAATCTCGTAATTCGTCTGCGCTCAGTACAAAGGATGCCACATGATCCAAACGGGGCTGTACAATAGTCATCTTTACATTTCTGATATCAAAGATATAATCATAGGCGTGTAATGCGCCCAAACCATAGAGCATGATTTGCGGGTTGTTTTCCGCTTCAACTAAAACCCCTTTGCCAAATTTCAAATCGCAAATCTCTAAAGTACCGTTGTCAATAATGACCGCGTCCCCCGTACCAAAACCACTAGGCACGTATTTTGAGAAATCTAAACGGGCTTCAACATCGAGTGTAGCCACCCTGCTTTTACTCTCAAACGTACTCACAACGTACTCGAGATACGGGATTACATCTTGATACATACCATCGTAAAAAAGCGGATTTCCTTTGAACTTTTCAGGCACCACGTAATCCTCAACCGTGCGCCCTTTGCCTGTTGCGTATTCACGCAAGTAATCCTCTGCGATTGCGTGGGCTAGAGTGCCCTCTGCAGCGAATGAGCTTGATTCACCATCTGGAATATCTTCAGTCAATCGCACCGACTTTGGACAATTCAGCCAACGACTGGCGCTAGATGCACTCAAAAGTGCGTGTTTTGCCATAATTAAGCCCCCTTTAATGCTTCCAATTCTTCCATAACAATGCTGTATTTCTCAGTTGGTAATTCAGATACCTTCTTCACTTCATGCTTGCTTAAGAGCTTCTTCAGCTTTGGTTTCATCCCAGCCTTTGCCAATTCGCCAAAGGTTTTCTGTAAATCTTCAAGTGAAATCTCAATTTCAGATTTCACTTCCTGTTTCACTTCTTTAACAGGTTCTTCAGTTGTTGGCTGTTCTTTAGGTTCTTCAGCACCCACTACTAACGGCGCACATTTAACGTTCATACATGACAGCATTTGAACGATCGTGTTGATTTCAGAATCACCAACGGCTTTTAACTTCAATTCAATTTCCATTTTTGTTATCCTCCTGTTATAATGATGTTGGAATATTTTTTCTTAAGCTGTCGGGCCTGGCCACCCGATGGCTTTTTTAATTTTTTGCAAGATACTTTGTCAAGGCGCAATGTGGTTCGTAAAACGGCATGCACGCGAATTTGTAAACCTCGGTATCAACCACAAGCGGGTAATAGAATTTTTTTCCTGTACCCACGGTATATGGAATCTTAACTAAACACCCATCTTTCAACAGTACCCTGTTTTTCAACAGCTCCATATAGCGGTTGTCAAAAGCCACATAAGAACCATTCGCAAGCAAGAATAAAGATTGACATTCTGTTTTCCCGCCGTCATAAATCGTGGCGCTGAATGGCAACGCATAGCCGGTTTCTTTTTGTGCTTTTGCAAAGTTGGTAAAAGTTTTTTGGACATACTCAACGGTCAATCCCGCAACATCGTGCTTGATAAGGTCATACATCTGACCGACTTTGTTTTCCGCAAGTAAAGCGGCCTTTGCTTCATTGATAGCCCCCATCAATTGCCCGTTAGGCTTGAAATTGTTGATATCGGTCATCAACATGAATACGCTATCAGTCAAAATAACCTGCGTCATCGCTTCATCTTCAAAGCCGATATTGGCCTTTTCGCTTTTCTTCAACACCTGTAAGATGTTTCTTTCGTTCATCGGTAACACTTATCTTTTCCCTCTCTTTCTTTTGTTTGTAATTGGTAGATAATCGTCAAAGCACCACAGCAAGCTAAAGCACAACGCCGCCAATGCGAGTGTAGTCCATAGCCCGTTACAGCTCTCTGCTAGATAGCTCACGCACAAGAACTGTAAGAAAAGCATAAAACTGCCTGCCCCGATGATTAGTTCAACCACTTCTTTTGTCATTTTCAATCACCCCCTCTCACAGTGCCCGCCCGTTTCGTCTTACAAAGGCTTCAAGGTCAGACATAAAATAATAGTATTGAGAACCGGTAGGCTGGAATGCCTTTAGCCCATCGTTTCTATAATTTTGCATGGTCTTTTTGGATACGCCCAAGATTTCCATCACCTCTGATTCTTTAAGAATCCTGTTATTGTTCAAATACGGTTTGATTTGAGCTAATACAAGGCTTGCCACTGTATCAGCTAATTGTTGTTCGATGGACATGATGCTTCACCTCTATTCTTTGTAATGAGTACCGGTAACAAGAAAGTGCAAAGAGCAACCCAAAGCACTAATCAAGCGTTTAGCACTTGCAAGGCTAGGCGTCTCAACGCCTTTTTCCCACTTGCAAATCATGCTTCTGTTGGTCCCGCCACCCATTCGGGCAGCCAATTCTTCCTGAGTGAGCCCCTTTGCTTTTCTGAGTTTATAAATTCGTAAGCCAAGATTCTCCATTATGCGGTTTCACCTTCTTTCTAAAATCTTTGGTATAATCACCTTTGAGAGGAGGTGATTGTCATGCAAGTAACTGAAAATCAAAAAAATCTTTTAGCCTATTTAGGACCAGAGTATTCAGTAAAAATCATCGATGGCGTTGAGAGCATCTATCGAAAAATTAACGAAAACTATGACATCGAAATATCTGGAACCCTTAGAAAAGGCCACGACATGTCAATCTTTGTTTGGGACATATCAGGTGGGGTTCCTACTGGGATTGTAGAAAGACACTTTGATATCAAAGATTGGGCACAGCTAAAATCTTTGCTTAATCAGATTGTTGAAAAATATTCGGATTAAGCTTGATAGCTTTCAGAATCAAAATTAAATCATCTCTGGATAAGTTTTTGCGCTCACACAAAGCCTCAAACTTATCCATTATTTTTTCATCCCCAACAGGAACAAAACGTCTGTAAAGATTTTCCATTATGCAGTTTCACCTCTTTCTACCATTGGCAAAATACCGTTTTTCTTTAGCAAGTCGTAAATAAACAACCGCCCCTTTTGCGTCCAATACGTATGCACCGTAGCATGTACGTCACCGTCTTTACCTGGATGGCTGTGGGTCTTTGTACTTGTGTAGCCCATCTCTGCATACTTTTGATAGAGAATCCATACACTGCCTTGCTTATACTGCACACCCAAATCGTGCAAATAGGTGTTCATCTTTCTTGCAGACCAACCGTAATCCTTGGCAATCGTGGTAACGGATACAAGGTCCTTGCAATTCAACACCAAATCGTAGTAACTCGCTTTCGGTTGGAGTTCGGCAATCTGTTGTTGTTGCACCGCATTGGCCTCTTCCAGACGCTCACGGTTCGCACGTTCCTCCTTCAACGCTGTCAACGCATTGATAAGCATGTCGGGGTCAGCAAGCACTTCATCCACCGCATACAAGCCATGACGGCGAATAGATGGAAGAATCTCGCTGGTGACCCAATGCTTGAACTCACGAGCACGAGGCATCTTGCTGGAGAGAATAAGAGAGTAAAGACCGGACTCGTTGATGAGGATAACCTCTCTGTTTTGACCTGACAGAACGATTCGTTCGGTCAGCTTGTCAAACCTGTCAACATGGTCTCTAATAGCCTTTTGCGTATTGGAATATCCAAGAACCTCAGCCACATCTTTCCCAACAAAATATGGTTCACCGTCAACCAGCACCGTACGAACCTTTCCAAATTCGCTGTTTTCAAAAATTTTTAATTCATTCATTCGACCGTCCCCTTTAATTTTTATGCTATAATCACCCCGTGAAAGGAGGTGAATCATTATGACAACTGATATTTTTGATATTGATGAGATTGAACTTAATCTCTTAATGCTTGCACAAAACATCCCTGACAGATACAGTAGCTTGACTGTTGACAACTTCATTCCACGTGATGCAGATTTTTACAAGGAAAAAATAAAAATGTTCGACAACCTTGTTTATAAATTAGAATCCGCGGGTTATATCACTGTAGAAGTCAGCACAGTACCGATTTTAGGGAGAAACAGACTCTCTAATCTTTACGTGACCGGCATTACTGAAGTTGGGAAAACCTACCTTGCTGATTTACTAGAATCAAAAAATTGAGATCACACTAGCAGCCTTTTATGGGCTGCTTTATTCATTTTGGGGCGCACCATCAATCATCCACGGTTTATCCTCTGCACTTAAATTTCCAGCACCATGTTTTGCTGAAAATTTAATTTCTATTTGTATTTCAGATTCCAGTGCAAGGATAAGATTTTTCATCGCCTGATAACGTTGTTCATCCGCTTCTGCTTTGAGAATGAAAACATCAGAATCAGCCAGTGTTTTATACACATTAAGCAATAGTCTTAAACGCTCTTGTGCAGTATACGCATCAATAACTTTGTTCATAAGAACCTCCTTTTAACTTAAAGTTTATTTTCAAGGTAAAAAAATATTGTCCAGTGGAACACGATACAACTCGCTGAGTTTGAAAAGATCCTCAGCTGACAAGGCGCTTTTGCCATTTTCCCAATTCACAATGGTTTGTTTCGCCTTTCCAAGCTTCCTGGCAACGCATTCTTGCGTCATCCCAGCATTAACTCTAGCCGCTCTAAGTGATATTTTTAGTGGTTCGACCAAGCTCATCACCTCCTGTTGGGTCTTATAATACTTTAACTTAAAGTTAAAGTCAATACTAAAAGTAAAAAAAGTTTATTTTTTTGTTGCCGTTTTTAACTTTAACTCATATAATGGTCAATATAGGAGGTGAATAAATATGGAGAAAGACAATTCTATAAATAATATCTTTAGAGATAACCTTAATTATTACATGACTAAAAAAGATGTCACTCAAGTAGAGTTAGCCGAAAAGTTATCAGTAAGCGCTGCGGCGGTTAACAAGTGGACAAAAGGGACTAGCATTCCACGCATGAATAAAATCGATAAAATCTGTCACATTCTAGGCGTGCAGCGAAGCGAGTTACTACAGCCAAGACAAGCACCCCAATCCGCCATCGACGCAGGCATCGCCACCAACAAAGGCGCCGTTCGCATCCCCGTCTTGTCGGAAATCGCTGCCGGCGTACCAATAGAAGCCATGAACTACACCCTAGACGACGCAGACCCCGCCACATGGGAAGAAATCCCCGCTGAATGGCTACACGGCGACAAACAATACTTCGCCCTCCGCGTCTCCGGTGACAGCATGGAGCCCAAAATCGAAGACGGCACCATCGCAATCATAGAACGCTGCTACGAATTCATAGATAATCGCATCATGGCCGTCTACATCAACGGATACAACGCCACCCTCAAAAGAGTACGCCTCAAAGACAACGGCATGATCGTACTGGAAGCCTTCAACCCAACCTACGGCGCCCAAATATTCACCGCCGAAGAAACAGAAACCCTCCCAGTACGCCCCTGTGGCATCCTAAGAGAAACAAGAACAACATGGTAAAAGGCAACAAAAAAAAGAGCCAACCACATGGTCAGCTCTAATATATTATTTTGGCACAAATTCAATTTTAAGTGTCATCCCCATCCCATCCGCTAAACGCTTTAGAAGGTTTATGGTAGGGTTACGGGTTCCATTTTCCAGCTTGCTGATATCAGCCTGATTGATACCGGTACGTGCAGCCAATTCTTTTTGGGTGAGATTCTGAGAGGTTCTAGCATCCACAATGGCTTTGATAATATCCATTTCCGGTTGAATGGCTTCGTACTCTTTAGCAAATTCGGGATCCTGTAATTGTTCTTGCAAATAAGCATTCAAAGTTTTCATCATGCTTCCCTCCGTTCAATATATGATTTTCTTCTTTTCTTTGCGAGTTCTATTTCATTTTTAGGGGTTTTCTGAGTCTTCTTCACAAACCCATTCGTTAAAATAATCTGCTTATCATAGTAAAAGAAGTATAAAACGCGTGTGATGTTATTTCCTAATTTACATCTAATCTCAAAAATATCATCTTGAAGATACTTGCTATACGGTTCTCTGAGAGCATTTCCTTTTTCAGAAAGAATACCCAGCAAGCCCAACAGTTTAGCACGCATCTTTACATCTAAAGAATCAAGAAAAAGCTCAACAGGCTTTTCACCATTCTCACTTTCATAAAATATAACATCAAACAAATGCTATCACCTCTCTTTCATTATATGGCATATATACCATATAATCAAGCAAAA
>OBVA01000095.1_pt1 | contig 42199 bp, 60 predicted proteins | sample 1495021 | NCBI WGS metagenome assembly OBVA01 (sample SAMEA2579965, study PRJEB22360) | human gut metagenome | biome: human gut; feature: human-associated habitat; material: faeces | place: Denmark | collected 2008/2010
GATTCCATTGGCTCTTTTATGCGTTAATCTTTCCATGGCCATGGTCATTCCTCCTCTGAACGATTATCCTGTATAATCCTCAAAATATTTACATGCCATAAATGCATATCTGCTATTTACCCATCTCTGTACCCGAACAAGAGTATCCTTCTTTTTTCTCTTATATTTGTCGTATATCATTACATACGGGCTGTATCCCAAATCCCTCAAAGCATAAATTCTTTCCAAATCCTGTTCTATCGTGGTGTTATATCCGGTAAGTACATAAACCGTCATTTTTCGATAATCCCAGCCGGTCAGTTCTTTAAACCTCCGAAATTTAGGAATAATCTCGTCCTTGTCCTCATATCTGTCCCAAGCGAAATGAATATTTTTGACTTTGATGCGCTTTATCATTTCAGCTTTTTTATCCGTCATGAGCCGTATGTCCACGCCCTGTGAAAAATCTACCCAGGCATCAGAATCAATCAATTGTTGCAAAATATCTTCCCATTCTGGGCAGGCTATTGTGTTCGGGTCGAGTAAAACAATATTTTTCTGACCGCGCCAAAACTCCGACAGATCAGCAGCTTTCCGGCTTTTGTGCCCCTCTTTGTCGCCCACGATACAAAACTCGCATCCTCTCGGGCAGCCTCTGGTCAGGAATCCGTAAGCTGTGTCCTTTGTATACTCCGGATACAGACTATAATCCGGGTAAATGTGTTCAATCTCCGGAGACAGTAGCTGTCCGCCATCCGGATAGTAATACCCCGTTCCCCCGCAGATAATCTCCTGTGCATTTACTGGGTGCAGATAATCCGGTGTAAACGCAAACACTTTACTCATATACACCCGGTCATACGGATATTTCCAGGCGAGCAGAGGATTATACCACTCTACGTCGTCGCCGTTTCCTTTGTGATACGCAGAAAGCTTCATCAATGGCAGATTAGGGAAGTTATGTCCATCTACATCAATCAGTCCGATTTTCATGAACAATCCTCCGCCTTTATCCCCAGCTTCTTCCGGAACAGCTCCACGCCGGTGACGCCAATCCGCTTATTGATCTCATAGCCCAGTTCTTTCTCCAGCGTCTTCCGAATCTCCGGAAAGTCTGTCACATGATTCAGCACCATATCCGTTTTCAGCATGAACCGGTCATAGAATCGCTGCATCCGGTCCTTGCCGTAGCCATATTCATCACGCAAAGCATACATGGACATGATGAGGATCGTATCTACACAATTTTCTTTGATAGTCTGGGACGCCTCGTCCAACTCTCGCATCGATAATTGCGTATTGATTCCGCCATTGTTTCGGTAGGCAATCTCCTTCCGGATCCCGTCAATGCCGTCCCGATCGGCGATGCGTAATGCCAGTTTCAGTCCGTCCATACGGCCGGTGATGTAGTCTTTCTTGCTCATTTTCCTCTCTTCCTTTCCTCTGCCTTTACGGCCTTTTCCACGTTCTTCAAATACTGCAGTTGTCGCTGCACATACGGATCTTCCGGTTTGCCGCCAGATGCCAACCAATCGGCCACACGATTCTTTACATCCTCTATTGCAGCAATCGGAATGTATTTGAAATTTATGTCATCAACTTTTATCACTCCTGTCGCCTCCCATATTCTTATGCCCGAACTTTCTTTCCAGCCGTTCGATATGCTCCAAGATCAGTTCCCGGATTTCCGGGGTGTTCCCTTTGCTGGCTGCATATTTCTTGCTCCATCTGATCACGTAGTCCCAATCTTCTTCGGTGTCGTGCATATGTTCCATGCAGTTTCCGAAGAACAGATCCAATTCATGCTGTATCATTGCTTTCCCGCTGATCGTTATCACATCTCCTTGATCCGGATATAGATCCCTGGAATGTCCGCCCAGAACTTTTCCACGATCTCCCGGCAGACCAACGCGTCATCTTTCCAGAAACCGACTTTCGTCATGCAGTCTTTCAGGAGTTTCTGCAGATTGTCGGTATCCGGCTTATTCGCCATAGGCTCCCCGTCCTTATGTTTTCCTCTCACCGGGAAGCACCATGTGGAGACTAGCTCCACCGGACCAGTATATTTCTTACCTGGACGATGCGGTGTCAGATATGCTTCCAGTTTTGCCCTGGCAGCTTTCAGCTCTGCCGGTTCGTAAAACTTTGGTTTGCCATTTACCACATGCACCTGCTTTTCCTGATGGGTAACCGTGGGTGGTACCATCGCCATAAAGAATTCCATGCACTTCACCTCTCTAAATCGCTAAAACATCTTTTTTTCGTTTTCATGCGCCCTTGTTACGGGGAGGGGGAAGGGAGACGGGGCCGGGCAGCTTTAGGCCCGTCCCTCTCCTACCCCCGTAACCGACGTGCAACGGAGGGGGAAATATTTACCCCTTTAGGGGTAGTGTCTTCCCCTCCACAGGGGGAAGACTGAATTTCAGTGTTCCCCTCCCTCCGCCTTTCTGTGAGGGAAAGACTGTTTTGCAGTGTTCCCCTCCATTCTTGCTTTGTGAGGGGAAGTCTTGTTTTTAGTCTTTCCCTCCCTGTCGTCCCCGGAGGGGAAGTCTTAACTTTCAGCTTTTCCCTCCCTCTGTTTTTCTGCCTTTTTCCGTACGATCCCGCCTTCAATGACATATCCTCCATGCTCGTTAATCCGGTCTCTTGCCGTTCTTTTTGAGACTCCCAGGTATCCGGCCACATCATCCACGGACGGATTTTCTCCAAAATTACTGTTCTCCAGAGCAGCTTCCAGGGCCTTCCTGCGCTCTTCTTTCCGGTCCTTTGCGCTCTTTTTATTGCTTTCTGCCCCCTTTTTCCATGGCGGCCTCTCATCCTCCGGCTGGATATCATGCAGGCAGCCTGTGTCATCCAGTCGATGTACCGGGTAATGGAACCAGACATTCACCGGTTCAAATTTCGGGAATTCCCGGAGCGTCCCTTCAATGCGCCACGCGGTCTTTGCTCTTGTATCCGTTACCACCTGGTCGATCTGCTTCTGCAGAGCGTTCATCTGCCACTTATCCAGATGTTCCTGACAGTAAGAAAGCATCTGTGTCTTACTGCACAGATCGTCCTGGGAGAGGTCGTCCGCCCATTCAAAGTGTGCGTCCAGGTATTGGATACATGCCTTACAGATAGCCTTGTTTTCCTCCTGTTCCATGAGTGCATCTGTGGTTTCCAGTTCAATGAGGTCCAGCAGCGCATCCGGATCCCTGGCGAACACGCCAGAGCCGCTGGCACGGTCCATGGACTTCTTGCCGCCCTGGCTGCCCTTGCTGTGATGATGACAGTAAATGACTGCACAGCCAAGTTCCGTACAGACTTTATCGAACTGGTTACAGAAGTTTGCCATCTGGTCCGCACTGTTCTCATCTCCCGTGATGACCTTGTAGATCGGATCTATGATGATGGCCACATAGTCCTTTTTGGCAGCCCGTCGGATCAGTTTTGGTGCCAATTTATCCATCGGAACAGATTTCCCTCGCAGGTTCCAGATATCAATACTTCCAAGATGCTCCGGACGCCAGCCGAGGGATTCATATACATCACGGAACCGGTGCAGGCAGCTGGCACGGTCCAGCTCCAGGTTTACATACATCACCCTCCCCCGGGCACACTGCCATCCCAGCCACTTCTTTCCTTCCGCGATGGCGATACATAATTCGATCTGGAGGAAGGATTTCCCCGCTTTGGACGGGCCGGCGATAAGCATCTTGTGTCCTTTACGCAGCACCCCATCGATCAGGCAGGGTGACAGTTCCGGCAGATTTTCCCACACGGCTTCCAGGGACTCCGGGTCCGGCAGGTCGTCATTGATACTCTCAATGTATTCCTGCCACTCTTCCCAGGACTCTTTTCCGATGTTGGTATCCAAAAGGAACTGTTTCTTTCCATTCCGCATCACGCCCGGCATCCGGGACAGACGGGATGGATTTTTGTTCTGTGTGTCCAGTTTTAATCCGTTCTTTCGGCAAACACCGTATAAATATTCCACCCGCTGGCGGTATTCCCTGTAATCTGCCGCATCGATCCGCACGATGGCATGGAGGCTTTTCTTTCCGGAAAATACCAGGGCAGCCACAGGCAGCTCCAGTTCCCGGATGAGGGCATTCTGCTTTTCCAGTTCCATGTCATCGGATTCCACCAGGGCATACCGGAAATCCGTCACATTTTCATTCCGACATCCGTTCCCGTCCAGAGGATTGAAGCGGATCCACGCGCCGGCTTCCGGGTTGTAATCCCCCAGCACCGCGCCAATATCGCCGTTGCATTTATTAAGGGCCTGGATCAACTGTCCGGCAGTCCGGCTCCAGTCCCCCTTTGACGGCAGCCACCGGGTCCCTTTTTCATCTGTTTTCTCCCAGCTCTCCGTAACATAACCGACATTTTCCCCTGCCTCGAACAAGGTCTCCAGATACCGGATGAGTTCTCCGGCAGGGTCCCAGTCTGCAGGTTCGGTGATCTCCCTGTCTTCTACCCAGCCACTGTCAATGATGTCATAACGGATCTCGGAATCCCATTCCAGTTCATGCCCCGCTTCCGGGACCCAGCCATGATCCAGAGCCATCTGTATGATAGTGCCGGCGGTGACAGGGTCGGAAGAACCGCGGAAGCTTTCCCATTTCCGGAAACACTCCCCGGAATGGTAACGGGCAGAATCCATCTGGCTCCACCGGTCCCAGTCCGCCGCGGTATATCCTTCCTGTTTTAACGCCATCCCCACATTGACCCATTCCTGATAATCAAGGTCAGCGGGATGGATGCTGTCCAGTATATGTAATAAATCTGCCCTGTGTTCCATTCTCATGCTCCTTTATATTCTGCCGGAATGATGTCCCGGGGAACTTTCCAGCCATTCCCCGCGATCCGGTCGATCAGTTTCCTGGCTGTTTCAAACTGCCAGGTCCCCACATGCTGGAAGCCTCTGCTTTCCAGGAAGCGGATCTGTTTTGGCGTGGTCAGTCCTTCCTTCCGGCGCTTATCCAGTCTCTCCAGCAGTTTTGTTGCTTTTCCGGCATTATCGATCTCATCCGGCAGGATCCCCAGTTTTTCCAGTGTTTTTTTCTGTTTCTCAGATGGCGGCGCCATCTCCCAGCCAAACGCCGGGACATACCCGGAAAGGTCCTCCGCCTGGATGCTCATCTCAAACTGCAGAGGGTCTACCAGCTTCCGCTTCCTGCGTTTCATCTCTGCCAGTTTCTGCGCCAGCGCTTCCTCTCGCTGCGCCACGACATCTTCAGACGCCGTCTTCTCTGCCTCTTCGATGTCTATCGGACAGCCGGCATCTTTCTCCAGATTTTCTGTCATCTTCTGGGCGACCTCTTCATTCTCGCAGATCAGGTGCGCCGGATGGCACAGTTCATGACGCTCTGTATGCCACAGGAAGTCCAGGAGAAGCAGATGGTCTTTCCCCGGTGCGAGCCGGGTGCCGCGCCCCACCATCTGACAGTACAGGCTCCGCACCTTTGTCGGCCGCAGCACCACGATGCAGTCCACATCCGGGCAGTCCCAGCCCTCGGTCAGCAGCATGGAATTGCACAAGACATTATATTTTCCTGCTGCAAAATCCCGCAGGATCTCCGCACGGTCCTGGCTCTCTCCATTGACCTCTGCAGCCCGGAATCCGTGGCTGGTCAGGATGTCCCGGAATTTCTGGCTGGTCTTCACCAGCGGCAGGAATACCACGGTCTTTTTCTCCCTGCAGTAGTTTTCCATTTCTGACGCGATTTGTTCCAGGTACGGATCCAGTGCCGTTCCCAGGTCACCCGCCTTAAAATCGCCGGATTGGACGCCCACGCCCGTCAGATCTACCCGCAGGGGGATCGTCACTGCTTTGATTGGGGACAGATATCCCTCTTTGATAGCTTTAGGCAGCGTATATTCATACGCCAGGGATTCAAACACCTGGCCCAGGTTTTTCATGTCGCCCCTGTCCGGCGTTGCTGTTACGCCAAGGACCTTTGCCTCGGGGAAATGTCCCAAAACTCTCTGATAGCTGTCTGAGATACAGTGGTGCGCTTCATCAATGATGATGGTATCAAAATACTCTTCCGGGAACCGGGCAAGTCTGGTCTCCCGCATCAGGCTCTGGACGGAACCTACGGTTATCCGGAACCAGCTCCCCAGGCAGGACTGCTCTGCTTTTTCCACTGCACAGTTAAGCCCCGTTGTCTGCAGGATCTTGTCTGCGGCCTGTTCCAGCAGTTCCCCGCGGTGCGCCAGGATCAATACCCGGTCACCGTTCCTCACGCAATCCTCCGTAACCTTTGCAAAGACAATGGTCTTCCCACATCCGGTAGGAAGGACCAGCAGCGTTTTGTTCACGCCACTGGCCCACTGGTTGAAGATCGCGTCTTTCGCTTCCTGCTGGTACGGCCTCAGCTCCATCAAAACGTACCGGCGGTGAATGCCGGCTTATCTTCTTTTGGATAAAATTTCTTGATATCGTTAGACTGACGTTCTTCCCCGTCTTTATTCACATAGGTATGGATGCCTACCTTTGCCCTGCCGGTCGCGCCAGGCACATGGCTCCAGTTCATGGTCATCTTTTCGCCCTTCTTTTTCTGTCCGATGGATTCAAAGAAGGCAGACAACAGCCCTTCTGTTTTGGTATGCAGGAACAGGTTATGTGTGATGAGCGCTGTCCCCTTATCGGATTCTACCCGGAGCTTCAGGATTGCTTTGTTACACGAAGGCAGCTTCTCGCTGCCGCCGTGTCTGCCCCGCTCAAAACTGTCTACGACAAAGTTATAGTCTCCTTCCGGGAGCAGGACAAAATCGCTGCTTTCTTTTTCAATCGTATCATCCCACTGCAATTCTCTATCCATTTGATTTTCCATAAATATCCTTCCTTTCTTTACTTATCCTCTTTAAACGGGACATCAAACTCTTTCCGGTATTCTTCGATCATGGCATAGACCTGCGGCCAGGCAGCCACCAGGACGCCACTGACAAAGTCAGGGTCATAGTTGGCGATCGGCGTGTCTTCCGGGTAATATCCCCGCCGCGCACAGACCGCCTGGATGTCCCACTCCGTCACGCCATTAGCCGTCATCAGATCGGACAGGGCCTTTGGGACACCTGGGATGACGCTGCTCGTATTGTTTTTCGGCGGGAGGGTATCTTCCCGGGAAATCTCCACGTCTGCATCGTCAAATTTTATCTCCATCTGTTCCGGTTCCTTTTTCTCCGGCTCCGCTTCTACGGCCTGGACCGGCGGCGAAACAGGCGGCTCCTTCTGCTGCGGCGCTGCCGAACCAGCCTCAATGATCCCCGCGATCACACTGTAATCAAACTCGCACTCTTCCGGAAGACCGTAACGGTTCTTTGCGTCCCAACAAGGATGATGGGACGTGTACATGACCCGCTTTCCTCCCTGGGCTTTATGCTTTTTTCCGGTATCGTCCACAGCTACTGCAAATGTTTTATAATTGCAGAACAGAAGCATGTCTGCCCATTCTTTCACCAGCGGGGAGGTCTGGGAAGATGTCTTCTTTCCCAGCTTTAACTCCCATCGGTCATAGGCGCCCATCTCGTCCGGCTGCTCAAATTTCCGCAGCTGGGCGTGGGCGGTCAGTACGACATGGACCCCCGTCTCGATCACATCGGAAAGCCTGTTCAGGAATTTTCCGAACTCTTCTTTCACGTAGACATACCCATTTCCATAACCGAAGCTTTCAATCCCATTTTTGTGATGTTTGTCACAGATATGCTCGATACAAAGCATTTCCGCCCAGTCAATGGTATCGATCACAAGCGTCCGGCAGACTCCTGGCGTGCTCTTCACATGATCGATTTCATCCAGGAGCATGGTCCAGCTTGTCGGCCGGGGGAGCCTGGCCACATCCATGTCATTAGTGCTGCCTTCCGTATCAATGAATACCGGATCCGGGAACCGGGAAGCAAATGTGGACTTGCCGATTCCTTCCGGTCCATACACCACTACTTTTTTGGCTTTTTTGATCCTGCCTCTGGTAATCTCCATCCCCATTAAAACTCACCTGCTTTCCATGTTTTCTGTGCCTGCGGGGCAACGTTATTGGAATACCCGTCCTCAATGATGATGCTGCATTCATCTCCGGTGCTGACGCGGGTCGCAATCGCCTGCAGCCCTTCCTGCTCCAGCCACTGTCCAAACTCATTTAAGGTGTCAGTATCCATCTGTTCCAGCTTGTCCAGAAGGACAAAGCCACACTTCGGATTCAGTTTCCGGACAATCGCCGTAGAGACTTTCAACCGGTCAGAACCGGACATGTTGTCCCACTGCTGCCCCTTGTAGACCAGTTCCCCGTCTTTCACAGATAATTCCGGAAGCGGCAGTTCCGCGGACTGCAGCAGCTCTGTCTTCTCCTGCCTGGTCTTATCGATCTCAATCGTCAATGCATTGTACTGGTCTTTATAATCCCTGGCATCCTCTTCCGCCTTATCTTTATCCATGTTTGCCCGTACCTTGCGGTTGATCTCCTCGATGTTTGCGATGGATTCTTCCAGTTCCGCCGTCGATTCGTCCTGCAGATCCTTCGCGGAGGTGCGTGCAACAGTCAGATCGTCCTGTACCTGCTTCTGCTTTTTCAGCAGCTCTTCCATCTGTTCATTGATCTTCTGATATTCCTGTTCCAGGCGATGCAGGTTCTCTCTTTTTCTCTGGTTCTCCCCATTACGAGCAATGATGTCCTGCTGCTGCTTGATCATCTCTGTCGGAGAAACAAGTTCTTTCGGTGCATCCGGATAATACGGCTGTTCATCTGCAAACTTCTTTTTCCGGTCTGCGATCTGTCCGATAGCCAGGCGATTATTGTATAATTCTTTTTCCCTGCGGTCCAAAACTTCCAGCTGATCCCCCACGCCGATGATCCGGAGCAACGTCTTTGCCTTTTCTTTTCCGGAACTCTCCATAAACTTCGGCAGATCCAACGCCAGCTGCTCCACAAACTCATTGAGGAGCAGCTGGCCGCCTTTCTGTCCACTGGGGTCTGTCACTTTCAGGGAACTATTTTTTCCTTTCCGCTCTACCACCAGACCATTACTCATGACAATATGTAAGGTAGGCGGGATGACGGAGCCTTCCCTCTGCGCTTTGGAAGGACGGTATTTCTCCCCTCCCAAAGCCCAGGCGATCGAATCCAATACAGAAGTTTTTCCCTGATTGTTCTTTCCTCCAATGACGGTCAGTCCGGAAGCTGTCGGCTCTACTTTGACTGCTTTGATCCGTTTTACATTTTCGATCTCGAGTTTATTGATCTTGATTTGTTCCATTTGCTATTCCTCCTCACTTTCTTTATAGTTGAGTAATTCTTCCAGAAACAAGCTATATAAAGCAGAATGTATTGAAACATCGCCCTCCGCCAGGTTGTCTAGCATAGAACGTACTATCCCACCCAGGGCTATCGCCTTGTTGCGCGTACGTCCCCAGCCATAGTGCATCCCATCTACAGCAACATGTGCTTCGTCTGAGGCGTCTATCGCAAAGCCAATCACATAACTACCTTCAAACTCATGTCTTTCTCCTTCATGCTCCACAATTACTTTTGCCATGTCTCATCCTCCCTTAATCCATTAAATTAATCATCATCACAATCGCATTGCCCCGCCAGTACGCCGCATCCCCGGTGATAGGATCGTTATGCATCAGCACATCCGCCCAGCTTATGGTCAGCCAGACCAGCAATACCACGCCGGCTACTGCAAATGCATTGCAAATCAGGTTTTTTATAAATTTCATCTTTCTTTTCCCTCAAATCTGCTGTACAATAAGCTTGTCTATTTGTTACTGTGCCCTACGGGAGCTGCCACTCCCAAAAAGGCACTTTGCTTTGGGGCTACGCTATGCAGAGGCTTTTTCATCTTTCTGCACTTTCATCGGCGTGGCCCCCATTGCTTCCAGCATAGTCAGGTTCAGTTTTAACCCGATTTCTTCACGCTCTTTCTCAGTGAGTTCTTCTGCGCTTTTACATTCTCCCGTCGTCCGGTTCGTGAAAAACAATTTTCTTTTCATTGATATCGCTCCCTTCTATTGCTAATTTATGGTATGAAGAACGCTGTTTACAGGTTCCTCAGTCATCTCTTAATCTTTTATTCCCTCCTTCACATATTTCTCAAAATGCGTCAGCCCAAACATATAAATCAACGCCTGTTCGCGCCCGGCATCATTCAGCTTGAGCAAATTTTTGAGAAATTTAAGTGTCAGCTCCAGACCTTCTATTTCTTTGGTGATTTCCTCATCAGTAGGGAGTCGAGATACAACTGATATTCCTTCCATTTAATCAACCCCTTTTTATGCTATAATTTCCTTACAGGCACAGCCATGCCGAGTATTATGAAAGGAGAAAATTTATGGTTTACTCTGGTGAATGTCCGGGTGAAGGCATTTATGTTTGCAAGCAGTGTGGCACGAGTATTAAACTAGAAACAAACACTACCGAAATGCCTGAATGCCCGAAATGCGGTGGCACCGAATTTACCGCCGTTAAATAAATTATTGAGAAAGTCGCTGTGCCCGCAGCGGCTTTCCTTCAGGGATTTCTTCCCTCCTCTTCCAGAAAGCGAACCTTTTGTTTAAAATTTTTACAAGTATCCAGGCTTCCGCGTATCGCTTTCCCTTATACTCATAGATTGATAAACAATGTTTTATTCTCACCATCGCGTTTCCTCTCACTCCTCAAGAAAATATTCAATAGACACACCGAAATAATCGGCTACCCTTTTAAGCTTTTCGATTGACGGAGAACATTTATCCCAACTACGGATTGTCCCGTTTCCAAAAGAAAGCTTTTTCTCAAGAGCTGTGATTGACATATCATGCTGCTTTACGAGCTCTTCGATTTTCTTCAGAATCAATATTTTCCCTCCTCTCACGTTTTGATATAATGAATTATGCGGGTCGCAAATCGCACTCCTCGAAAGGAGGTGACATGCATCAGGTTCTATAGAATGATTACTTCCGCTGAGCTTGCCCAGAAATATCGACGCATTGGATATAACGTAGTCGCTCTTTCTTACTGGGTTGGAGAGTCACTCCCAATGACTATCCATCTTGAAAAAGTGGTATAAGGCCACATATAACTGTTAATCCACTGCGACCCGCAAAATCAATCAATAATACTCGAAAAAATTCTAATATATTATTGACAACAAAGAGAAAATATTCTATTATTGTTTTAAACAATTTGAAAATATTCTAGTTACAGCTTTTTTGTTTGGTGTTTATTGGCTGTTCTACGCTATTTACGAGAATGTTTTCTCTTTACATCCTCTATAATACGAGAATATTTTCTTGTTGTCAAGTATTTTTTCGAGAAAATTTTCTTGTAGAAAGAGGTGGCTTATGACTTTAAAAGAAAGAATTAAAGAATTAGCCAATGCCGAAGGAATAAGCCTTCCCACTTTGGAGGCAGAGCTTGGTTTTGGTAATGGAACCATTGTTAAATGGGATAAATCTACACCTAATGCAGAAAAGTTAAATACAGTTGCAAAATATTTTGGTGTAACTATGGATTACTTATTGAATGGGGAGACAGAAAAGGGATTAACAAATAAAGATAAACGGGACATCTCAAAAACCGTCAATGAATTGATGGAAAAATTAGATTCCAACGATGGAGCACCGTTGTTCTACGACGGAGAAGAAATGGATGAACAGACAAAACTTTTGTTCCGCAACCAGCTTAATTCTTTGGTAACGACTGTAAAAGAGATTAACAAAGTAAAATACAACCCCAACAAAAACAAAGGGGAAAAGTAGGTGATAATTTGCAGCGGGATATCAAGAGCATCGTGAATCAGCTCGTAAGAAAATATCACACGCGCAATCCATATGAATTATGTGATTGTACCGATGTCTTGGTTCAGATCGGGGATTTAGGAAAGATCATGGGGTGTTATCTGCTCATCAAACGGCAGAAATGCATTATGCTAAACAGCAGCATTATTGACACGCCCTTGGAAAAAGTAGTCCTAAGCCACGAACTGGGTCACTCAAGACTTCATTGGAAAAATGACTGCTATTTCTACGGCAGTACATTTTTCAATAAAGCCAAAGAGGAAAACGAAGCCAATACCTTTGCGGCGGAACTCTTAGTACCAGATGAAATAATCTATTCCAATCCTGATCTGACCAAAGAACAAATTGCTCGGATGCTGGGATACACAGAAATGATTATGGAGTTCAAAAATATAGAGGCAAAAAAATTTTACACATATAATTGATAAAAAAATAATTATGATGATATTTATTACAAAGGAGGATATTATGCAATTTATTGTAGCCATTATTATCATAGCATTGATTATATATTTTATAAGTGCTATCTGGCCAATTTTTTTATTACTTGCTGCCATCTATGTCGTTTGGAAAATATATGAATCTTTTTATTATAAAAGTACAAAATTTACAGATGTTAAACAGCGTATAGATGCATACATCAATGATTGCAATGAACTGAATGAGCATATTGAAAATTTGAAACACACTGCTTTACCGGCAGACAAGACAGATTACGGCAATGCAACTTATAGCGATTCCAGTAAATGGGATTATAAAAGAAAACATTTAAAAGAACAGCAATATTCCCCAAATATACATAATTGTTCCCGCACAGTTTGTGATAACGCACGCAAGAAACCATTTGAATATATTTGTAAATACTTCGGTATAAAAGCCACCGAAGAATACCTTACAGGTTTTGAGAACATTTTAAATAATTTTGAGGCGGCTGAGGAAGGAAAGAATCATTTACAAGCAGAAAAGAAACAAATTCTTGATAGTATTCAAACTGAAATTCCTACTCTTATAAAAAAATTCAGCAAAAAGAAACTGGAGCAAAAACTTGGTTTTGAAGAAATTGATATGAGTACGGATTATTTTCCAAAATACATTTTTAAATATATCAGTTCTGGAGGAAACGCTTCCACTGAATGCGATGTTGTAATGGATATCGAGAATCTGAATAAATTTGTTACGTTTTTATCTGAAAAGATTAAATTTAAAAAGAGTGTTGCCGGTCAACGAGCCCTTATGACCAGCAAGCTTCGTCAGCATATCAAGGAGCGTGACGGATTCACATGTAAGCAGTGTGGCGCTTCTGTTGAGCAAGAACCAAATCTTCTTCTTGAAATTGATCATATCATACCAGTCTCTAAAGGAGGTTTGACCACTGAAGAGAATTTGCAAACGCTTTGCTGGCGTTGTAATCGTAAGAAAGGCGCTAAAATTTAAAAACTAAAAACTCCGCCCCTGCGCCAACAGGAGCGGAAAATCACAGGATTTCTTCCCAACAAGAATCCTGCACCCGTAATCCATACGGGTATCTCATTATTAGACCACGGATCCGAAGATGACCGCAGTACGTTCAATAATATTGTATCATCTCCGGGCAGCCACCGCAAGCGGAACATCCGTTTCCCGCTGGCTGTTATTTTTGTACCCATTTTTGCTTATACATACAAAAGAAGGAGCGTGATACTATGCCAACCACAACCCGTACCGGCGCCGCCTACATCCGGGTTTCCACCCACGGCAAGCAGGAGGAGCTCTCTCCAGACGCCCAGAAGCGTCTGATCAGAGACTACGCCAAGAAAAATCATATCTATCTGCCATCTGACAACATCTACATTGAAAGCGGTATATCCGGCAAATCTGCCAAGAAGCGTCCGCAGTTCCAGCGCATGATTGCCGCCGCCAAAACAACGCCCCGGCCATTCGATGTGATTCTGGTCTGGAAATTTTCCCGATTTGCCCGAAATCAGGAAGAAAGCATCGTCTATAAATCTTTGCTGCGGAATAAATGCGGTGTGGATGTCGTGAGCATATCGGAACCGGTCATTGACGGAATGTTCGGGGACCTGATTGAGAGAATCATCGAATGGATGGATGAGTTCTATTCTGTGCGTCTGGCCGAAGACGTAAAGCGTGGCATGACGGAGAAAGCGCTGCGGGGTGGATTTCAGACGGCACCACCGCTGGGCTATGCAGTCAAAGCCAAAGGGCACCCGCCAGTCATTGTCCCGGAGGAGGCCCGGATCATCCGCAGGATCTATGACAACTATATCAATGGTATGTCCTTCCTGCAGATTGCTAAGGATTTGAATAGTCTCGGATACAAGACCAAGCGCGGAAACAACTTCGACAACCGCGGTGTACAGTATATTATTGACAACCCGTTTTACAAGGGGTATGTCCGCTGGGACGGGAATACAAAAGAAAGGAAACTGAAGAACGCAGAGAACGGCATCATCCGAAAATCCAATCATCCGGCCATCATCCCGGAGGATCTGTGGGATAAAGCACACGAGAAGCGGCTGCATGATTTTGCACCGAAAGCCGCCAAGATCAGCCTGCGGAAGCACTGGCTATCCGGCATCGTCAAATGTCCGAACTGCGGTCGCTCTCTCTCCTATCACAATACCATGAACAAGAGTGGTAAGAGCCGGTATGAATATTTTCAATGTCACGGTTACACCAAGGGGCAGTGCAGCACATCCAATGGCATCCCCGGCAAAAAGCTGGAGCAGGAAGTTATCGCCGCCCTGGAAGATACACTACAAACCAATACCATTGATTATGAATTACTGAAGAACCGGCGCCCGACCGATGAGGACACCAGCCTGCTGGAAGAACAGCTGCAGAAGCTGGAGCAGAAAGAGTCCCGCATCAAGGAAGCGTACCGAAATGGCGTAGACACTTTGGCGGAATATAAAGAGAATAAAGAGATCTTACAAAAAGAGCGGGCGGAGCTGGAATCCCTATTAAAGGCAAAGACCACCACTGCCGATATTGATTATTCTCCGGTCATTCTGGCCGGCATCCGGACTGCTGTCGATGTGCTGAAGGACGAGAACGCTGATTACGATAGAAAAGCGTCTGCCATCCGTTCCGTGGTTGAAAAGGTTGTCTACGATCGCCAGACCGATTCTCTTAGCCTGTATTACTATTATTCATAATTTATTTATCCACATTTTCACAGAAATCTGCTATAATGTATCCACAAAAACCGCATAAATAAGCCCTATAAACATCTACACCTATAAGCAGTTCGGAGGTCCGGATGGCTTGTAGGTGTAGAACTTTTTTAACCCAATAGAGCCTGTGAGAATATCTCCCACAGGCTCCAGTATCTTTTGTATTTTATTCTCTTTTGTACTTTTTACATTTTTTCTAATGCTGTTAAAATAATATCGCACTTGTAAAAAAATGTCAATACATATTTAGTAAAAATTTGACATTAATCGTCTTTTTTGTTTAATCCGTCGGGCTTAACCAGCAGCCCTTTCTCAGCCAAAGCAAACATGGCATCTTTTAATTCTTTTGACTCGCAGTTCGCTGCTGCAATCTTTGACAGATTATTCTCTCCTGCTCCGAATTCCCGATTGTGCAGAAATTCCTTAATATCATTTGCTTTTTTATTTTTGCTAAAATACTTCACGCCTTCCACCCTTTCTTTTAAGTAATCATCATTTTCTTTGATTGCATCTTTGAAGTCTTCCCAGCCATCGTTATTTTTGCCCGTCCATCGGGCCGGACAGGATTTTCCGTTAACATCCCAATGACGGATAACACAGTTGGCTGGAATATCATATTTTTCCATCAGATATTTTGTTAGTTCCACCGTCTGGTCAAACACATCATCCGGAACAGATTTCACACAGTTGCACATCTCAATGCTGATGCTGTTCGCGTTGGTGCACTTCTGATAGTAAGTGCCGGCGCCGTTAGATTTTGAATAGAACCCGCCGACGGACCATGCTACGTATTTGACCGGTACGGAATTATAGACATATGCCCCGCCGTCCACGAAGTAGTGAGCAGAGGCATGCCGGTTTGCGCCCTGAAAATACCGACAGTTGTTGGCGGCAGTATCGCCGTCATTTCCGGTGTAGTGGATTACGATGTATTTGATATCGCTCGTGCTACGTGTGCCACCGTAATTGCTCTTATGCGCCAGTTCATCTCTAAATTTTAACGCCATACTAATCACTCTCCTTCTGTCGTTACACAAATCTCATCGATATCGTCTTGCGTGATATCCCCATAGCCCAGCTTTGCTTTTACTTGGGAAATAAAATTGGCCATAGAAATTTTCTTGATGTCCGATGAGCCAGTTATCATATATTCTGTATCAGACAGCGTACTGGTCGATGTCAAATCTTTGATTAAAATTCCTTCGTCCATATCATCACCCCTTCGTCGTTACGATCGGCCTGCCGTCGGCGCGAATCAGAATCTTTCCAGCTGCCGTGGACAGACCGAACAATTTCTTTTCTACCTTTACGGACAGCCGGATTGTCGATTTTGTCTGCACAGGGTTCGGCGTGATATTTACGCCTGTTATTTTTATATTGGCTGTCATCCCATCACCTTCACTTCCACCGTGTCGATTAAAACCTCATCAGCAATGGTATAGGTCACCCGGAATATATATGTACCAGATTCTTTCGGGGTGATGACTGTATCGATGATGTGCTCCCGAATCACGCATCTTCCGCTGTCTTCCGCTTCCTGATCGCCCATTTTCTGCAGCACGTAGGTGGCGTCCAGAATATTGAAATCATCCTTCACCGATGAACAGATTTTTAATTGCACATGCCGGGTCTCTCCTAAATCCATCACAATTTTCAAACTATTTATACTATCACCCCCATGACATAGCCGCGCGTAATAATTCCCGGGCAGGATATTCGCACAAAAAGTATCTGGCAATATATCAGCCCAGAAAGGATACGGTTCCAGATGGATACATAACGCATCCAAGTCGACCGTTAAGATATATCGCGTCGTAAATGCCGTATTCCCATTGTCATCATAGGCTGTCAATTCTATGATATAGATACCTGTCAGATTTTTGGGGATGACCGCCTCCCAGTCATCCCCCTTCACATGCTTAAATATGATATCCTGTCCCTGCACTTTGCCTTCCAGTCGAACAACCATAGGCTTAGTCCGTAACTTTGACGCGGATCACATATGTATCCCCGGCGTCCACCGGATTATCAACAATTTCCACGCTTACAAATACCGGTGCCCCAGTATCTTTCGTTACGTGACGGACAATAGTCGTGCTCTTTCCAGCGCTGTCGGTAGCAATGATAGTAATGGTATTCTCGCCCTCAGTCAGGTTGACCACTTTGCTAAATGAACCATTGGACTGAACTGTCACCGGGTCACCATTAATAGTCAATGTAACCGGACTAGACGTTGCGTCATTGGTCGTACCAGATACCGTTACAGAGTCTTCATTAGTCTTTAAGTTATCAGCCGGTGAAGAAATATTGAGCGTTGGTGCCACTGTATCCACGGTAAACTGCACCGACTTCTGGGCCGCCGCATTTCCGTCATGGTCACTGGCATTGATGTAAATGGTATGGCTGCCATCACCCAGCGCTGTTTCCGGTGTATACGAACAGGTATATCCCTTGCCGGATGGAGTCTTTGTGATGCCTGTCGATATGGCGCTGCCGTTGTCAATCTTGACCGTGATCGTATCCGGATCTACGCCAGAATCATCATCGGTGATACTAAACTGGATGGTCGGTTTATTGTTCGTGATATGCGCCCCTGATGTTGGACTGTTGATCGTGATGACCGGTACAATCTTCTCTTTTACGATCAGCTGGCATTCTTCCTGGAAATCGCCCGTTGATGCGTTGATGGTCGTGTCATTGCCAGAATCGTCTGTAGCCGTAATCTCCACGCCGTAATAATGTCCAGGCTGATTATAAGATGACGACGTTGGCGCCGTTGTCGTCGCTTCCCAGAAACCGGTTCCATCATTATAGGTCAAATTAACTGTCTGGCCGTTTATTTTGGCCTTGACCGATTGTACTGCCATTATTCACTCACCGTCCCTTCTACCTCCGGGATACCGGCTACTGATGTCAATATTGACAGCACCCCTGCCAGTGCCGCGGTGGATCCGACAATGCGCCAATCGACCGCGCCCATTGTGGCTGCGGCGCCGATCGCGCCGATCGCAGACTGTGCCATGGTTTTTACTGCACGGATGCCGGCTTTTTTGCACCATTCTACTGTGTCAACATCCGGTTTCAATACGCTATTTTTAAACATCTTTTTATACCTCCTACATTCCAATCAACTTAAATATGTATCCAATGACAATTCCTAAAATCACAGTTAAAACATAACTGGCTGCAGCTCTCCACTTCTCTCCATCCCTCCCCTCCAGGACCTGCAGGCGCTCGCCCTGTGACTCTTGCTCTTTGACCATGCTTTCAATACTTAACGCTAATTTTTCCACGGATATTGTCAGCGCGCCGATTTGCTTCGTATTTTCTTCCAGCAGGCCAATCCGTTTATCCTGGCGGCGATTTTCTTCTTCCAGCCTGCGGCGAAATTCCTCGTGCTCTGCCCGTGTGATTGGTGTGTCCATCCTTGTCTCCTTCCTTATGTTTATAAATAAAGGCGGCCCTCTGGACCGCCGAATAATACTATGATTTTTTGACAACCACGCAGCCGCCGTACCAGTCATTAACATAGCGTTTGCGAATCTCCCAGGCTACCGTTACCGACTTGTATTTGCCGTCTGAAAATCGTTTAAATTTCCGGCCATTCCACAGGATAACGGCCGTGTGTACCGGATTTTTCTCGGTATACAAAACCATATGACCATTTTTCAGAGCTTTCTTCATTTCCGCTTTACTGATTTTCTCATAAAACTTTGCCGGAGTTCCCGGAGCCAGTTTATTAATAGCTGTACAAACCTGTCGCAGACAGTAATTGATATGACTACCCTTCGGATGATTCTCCTGCAAATATTTCAGACATTTTTTCATTGATTTTTTTACGCCAACAAATCGCAGACCCATATAAAAAGCGGCTATAATACAGCCATGCCGGCGGATAAAGCTGCTGTCTGTAAAATCGTACTGTGATGGCAGTGGTACTACACGTCCATCCGTAAACTTGATCTTGTATGGATACTTCTTTTTTCTTGCTTTGTTTGTTGTCGGAATAATATCAAATAATTTTCCCAATTTTATTACCTCCATCAAAAAAAAGACCCGAAGGTCCCGTGAAGGTTCGCTCTTAACTAAATGGGAAGTTAACAAGAATTGTGTATAAACATGATTCAGTAACTCTCAACGAGCACGGTATGTTTAATGTAAGGCATATTTGTTCTGACGAACGTTTAATAAATGTTATCTTATTAAACGAACAATACGAACTCCGACAAATGTCGACTGATAGTCAAGCTTGGTATCGAGTCTTTAATCCGTGGACAGGAAATTCCGTTACATCCGGAAATTATTATATTAGGGTTATTTATTTCGAATAATCATATATCTACCTTCTAGCGTATACGAACGTTCCTGCAATATACTCTGGTACGGAGGTAAGCCCCATACTTCCAGGGGCTATAGACCATTTGTCTGTAGCCCACGGATATATACGAATACATAGTTTGTTTCCGTTCCCAGGGCAAAAAATCGGTTGCCGAATATTTGAACCTGGAAGGAATTCTTCCGGCATAGATGGAAACTCATAACCATTTGTACCTGCACCAAATCCAACACCATCAGGTAATGTCCCACCGTATTGTATTTCTACAAATTTGGCATTATACCGATATTTCATTTCAATGCCGTAAGTAGATCCCAGGGTGATTGCATCGGACCAGTTCATATTCCCATTTAATTAAGAGCGAACCTTATTTATAGTTACGAAATCATGACATACAAATAAAACCTCCGTTTCCGCAGGCTTAAATGAACCTGTAAGGATTACTTACAAGTTATGCTATATATTTACGATGCGACATCTTTACACTATCTTTGGTCACTGTACAGTAAATCAACGTTGTATCCGCCTTTTCATGCCCTAGCATCTGCTGCACCTCTTGCAACGGCATCCCCCGATTCAGGGCATCAGTTGCCAGTGTCCGCCGGAATCGATGCGGGTGCGTTTTCTCCACTTCGGCCCGCTGCCCCAGATTATGCAGCAACGCCCAGATTCCCTTTTCGGATAGTCTCCGATGCGGTTTTTTCGTCCAGACAAATAATGCTGGGTTGTTGTCCGTCCGGGAATCCAGATACTTTTTCAAATGGATACATGTCCGCGGATTGATGAATACTTCCCGCTCTTTCGCCCCCTTTCCATATACGATACACTCTCCTTCAATAAAATTAATCTGGTCACGGTTTAGCTGTACTGCTTCGCTGACGCGAACGCCGGTGGAATACAAAAATTCCATAATGGCCAGATCGCGTTCCTGTTGGCACTCCATCCGCAGGTGCTCCATATCCTCCGGCGTAAACGGTTGGCGGATTACCTTCGGTGCCTTAATCGGCGGAATCCGGCGCATTGGGTTTTTGGCAATCAGCCCTTCCTCATGCAACCACGTAAAGAAACTGGATAAGCTGGCGCGCATATTATTCAGGGTGGTATTGCTGACTTTCCGCCGCTCCTTGTACGCCGCCAGATAACACCGGATGTCATTTGTATCTGTTTCCAGCAATGGCCGCCGCAGATTCAGGATAAATTTCTGCAAGTTAAAACGGTATGATTCGATGGTCCTCTCAGAGCACCCCGCCAGATGTTTGACCACCAAAAATCTCTTTGCATACTCCTCCGCGCTGCCATCGTACACGGTGACTTCGGTGGATTTTCGCTCCACCGAATAATCGTCCAGCACAACCGACATCACCCACTGCAGCATCGTCGCCTGATCAGGCTGCAGATGTCCATGCATCTTCTCCAATACAGCAGATATCAGCTTTTCCTTCATAAAAAATACCTCCTCCGTATAATTGATAATCAAATTATACAGAAAAGGTTGCACCAATCCCATACACCAACCAATACACCAATCCATTAATTGATTAAATGGGAATATAACTAATAAAATCCAATACCGGGAGATTCAAGTCGAAATTGGCACGAGTCTTCCAGAAGGCGGTCATTCCAGTGGCGCTGTTGACGTATCAACAGAATATCCATCAGCCAAAAAAGTAGTTGCTATTGGCGGTCGGCGGTCGGGAACCACATATGTCTGTAATGCGACGGTTGAAAATAATACAACTATGTATTGCACAGCTTCCAGCGCGGGAGTTTATCACGTGACTATCATTGGATTCTATTAATAATCGGCGGCAATATATACGCAATCTAAAGTATAATCAGTAGACACCTTCGTTCCTGTTGTTGGACGTATATGGCAGCCTTCGGCATTTAGTTGGACTTGGCCAACTCCTGTTTGCCATGTTTCGCACGCAAATGGATGAGAGCTTCTTGCTGGCTTAAGTGCTTCCGGCAGCTGAATCATGCGCAAGGAAACATCTTTGTATTGCCCAGTTGTGAACCGTATAACTAAATGAACAATCTTTCCTTGTTTAATGGCGTAAGTGTAGTCGCTGTTTATTGTCGCTCCCTGCTGAGTAGAAAAAGCATTTGCATAAAATACTGTATTCCCATTTAATCCAGCAATGGCGCCCTTGACTGTCCCGTCGCCAATGCCGGAAATGTCTGCATATCCAATCACTCCCATGAATTTCTGCCATACTGCTGCAATCGCCTGTTTTAATGTTAATGCTGTTGCCATTATACATCGCCCTCCGTTCCTGTTGATGTTACCACTTCTGCCTGCTCTGTCGTCACGCAGACCTCATCAATATCGTCTTGCGTGATTGCTATCTTGGTATTTAAATCTGCCGTAGTTGCCCTTGCCACCGCATCTTTGAATAAATACAGTGTGCCCTGTATCTGCATCCCCTTGATTGTCACGTCCATCTTATGCACCTCCCGTTATGATCAGGTTTTCATCACTGACCGACAATGTCACATTGCCCATGTCTATCACGATAGTTTCGCCACCTGCTTCATTTTCAGCCGGCTGCGGGCACATCTGTTTCTGCAGCACCGGCAGGCTGACCCATTGCGTGTTGAATACATTACTATCCCCGTTTATCAGGGAAACAGAAAACCAGGTATCCCCATGGTATTTACATGGCTCTGCGCCGATCTGCCAGGCAAATGTGATCGTGTCATCCAAGACCGCAGCTCCAGCGATTGCATAACTGCCCTCACTTTTGCGCATCCGTCCCCGTTCGATGTTCTTGTAATTGATGACGATATCATAACCGGACAGATCAATATCCCCATATGTAGATGGCATGGTAAATTCCAAAACCCTCACATTTTTGTCGCCGGCCACACCAAGAAATGTGATATCTTCCGGTATAGAAATCGTCCGAAGGTCATTGTCAATCTGTAAGCTCATCATCCTTCACCCCTTTCGCGTAAGCTGCGTCTGGTACGTCATCATCTGTAAAATAAAAAAATGCCAGGTTCCTTTCCTCGGTATCTGCCGAATTTATACTGACCGTACCGCCTGTATCGATGGAAAAATCCTCTCCGGTTATCGCATATTCCGCCGTAGGGCGAAAACCTTCAGGGATTGTTGCCGTATCCGTTGTATTATCCGGCGGGATCGTCACGATGCCGAAGCATGCCTGCGCTGCTCTTGCAATCGTCACGGTCAATGCGTTTTCTGCCTGTACGTCCGCTGATACAGTGATTTCATATCCTGATATTCTTTCTTTGAAAAGCTCCCACAAGGTGCCAAGTGCCGCACTACCCATAAATGCCATTTTTCCGCCTCCCTGCTACGTGCATATTTCCCTGACCTGGTCTGCGGTCATTTCTGTCATTTGCGCCGATGTTATACTGCTAATCATCTGTGCAACGCTGTCCCGAACTGACTGTGCGATGCCGCCGGACTGGATCAGGTGCTCTCCCAGCGTGACTGTAACCGTCTTGTCTGCCTCTGACGTCTCCAGCTTTAATACCCGGGAGGTCAAAAACAATTGCCCTTCCTCATCAATGACCGTCACCGTATCACCCAGGGAAACCTTTTTCTGCAGGTTCGTGATACTGCACTCGTAATTTACTGCGATATCACAGATAGATTTCAGATATTTTAGTGATTCACTGAACAGCGTGGCCTGATCCACTGTATCGACATTATAGGGCTTCGTGATGTGACGCTTCTGGCCGTCTACCATCCGGCCCCACTTTTCCAGGGCTTTCCGGGATTGGATACAGTAACCGGTATCCGGCGTCCCGTTCCCGTCCCGGTCATCAAATGTCTGAGCCGCCACAACAAAGTCGCCGTCATCATAGCTGTATCCGGCCAGCGTGATCGGATTCCCACCGGCATCATTGGCGCCATAGGCATAAATGGACGTGGCCAGATTCTCGATCGTCTTGGTCACGGCGATACTGTCGATATCGGTACCCAAACGCAGCGTCACGCCGCTGTCCGTGCCCCGCTTCGTGTATATGTCAATATATTTGTGTTCCACGGTGTGGCCGTCCGCACTCAGTGTTATCCGGTAATCAGTTTCACACTCAAACAGCTCCGCAATCTCTTTGATACGCTCAGAGCGGGTCTGCTCCGAAAAGCTGCAGGCCATTGTTGTTGTGGATTCAGCCAACTGATTGATGCCGATGACAAAACCAGTATCCACAATGGTATTTTGCACCGCTTCTGTTACCGTCCATATCGGCGTATCATTTGGAGAGGAAAGCGCCACTTCGTTCAGCAGATCCATCCCTACATCTTCCCCATAGATCCGGATAATCCCGGCGTCCGTATCTTTCTCAGATTCAATGATCTGGTACAACTCATTAATATCGTCGCTGTTCTGGCGCAGGATATAATTCCCTGGCGTTGTCAGGTTATCGCATTTTACCGGCGTATCCCCGTAGGGAATCTCGCATTCAAACGACACCGCCTGCGTCTCTATGTCTTCGGTCTTTTTATCATTTTTCACCTCATAGCCTTTTGGCAGATTCGTGGACGCCTTTCCGATAATAGTCAGGTTCTTATCTGCAAAATATAAGATCATAACCACACCTCCCGCACGGCAAGTGTGATATCCGGGCGTTGCGCCCAGGAAGAAGACAAGGCGCCGATGAGATTTTCTCCTGGCGTCAGCAAAAATGACTCCCAGTCATTACCCACAGCGCCCAGGTCATCCCGTATCACGCCGTTGACAGTGATAGTTGCGCTGGCGCAATCCGCCACCACCACGTCGCCGGCGGCGAAGGTGTTACTGGTCATCTGGCTTTCATCCGGATTTCCAATCTGAATAATTGTAGACGCATCCCTCAGGAACGCGCCCACATACCCAGTATTACCCTTGATGTCCCAGCGGATCCGCGGATAACACGGCTGTGTTCCCTCGTATTCGACGCGGCTCAGAGTCCGCAGGGAATACAAGGTTTCTTCCACGGAATATTTGAACGGATCCAGACAGGTGAATTCCAATTCTGCTGTGATGTTATTTCTGCCAGGCTCAATATCACCCATGCTGGACAAGGTTCCCGTGAAATATTTATCCGGTTCATCCGCAAACACCATCCGGCCTTCCTGAACATTTAAAATCCGGGCCATCTTGTTAAATGCCTGCCGGAAGTCTTCCGGTGTCCGGGACAGTAGCTGATATCCGACTGTTATCGGTCGGGTAGGGAAGCGCCGGCGTTTTAATGACGCTCCCGCCCTAGCGCCGGTATCATAGGTATCCAGCTCCGGAGCCAGGGATTCCCGGCCGCTCACATAAAGCGTCCGGTACCCCTCTATCTCATTTTCCAGGAAGACACCGTTGAAATTCATCGCCTCTGCCGGAAGAGCGGTATCCGACGGACATCCATTGGTATCTACAAACGAATACATCATTGTCTTCTCCCTCCTTTATGCAATGCCTTTCTTCCGGTTTTCCCGCTTCTGCTGTTTGTTCAGCTGTACGGCCGTATATGGCGCAGATACTCTGGCCACTTCTTTGCCATCAATGACAACCGGTACTTCAATCGTTCCGTCCATATAGTAACCATATTGGTACTTTTCGTTGAGTTCTCCATCATAACTGCCCGCGAAGGCCATGCGCGGCGTGGCCGGAATGCTGATTACCCGGTCCATGGTCCGTGCGACCACATGCCGCATGCCCAGGACCGCATTGACAAATCCCTGGATAGTATCTGCGCCGATACCATAAAATACTTTGGACGGAGAATGCGATTTCAGCTTCTTTTTGGTGTTTTTGGTCGCCGTTTTTGCCGTCTTCTTCGTGGCCTTTTTTACCTTTTTCTGGCTCTTTTTGGACGAAATACCATTGGCTAACCCAGACGAGATATCCTCGCCGATCTTAGTAGTCGCTGAAATCTGTTTTCCCACAGTTGTATTTGTGACGGTAGTGGCCACTTGCGTTAAACTCTCCGCCACATTTTTACCAATCTGCGCGATCTGTGCGTCCAGTTCTGAAAGCGCCGCCGTAACCTGACTGATATAGTTTTTATTCAGCAGATCCAGCTGTTCCTGATAATAGGTTTTTGATACCCTATTTGCCGCATCGGTAAATTTTTGATAGCTCTTTCCGTAGGCAATCAGTTCAGCGTCACTCTTTTTCAGGAGAGCATTGGTATAATTGAGCCCTTCTGCCATGTCCATGCCAAGGATCTCATCCATGAACCCACTCGGCATGATCTTTTTCAGTTTCTCCAGATTCTTTCCGTACTGCTCCACCTGTTTGGTCGCAGCGTCAAAGTCCTTGAAGGACGTAAATCCATAGCTGTCAGACGTCATCAGATCTCCGACATCGGAAAGCTTGTCATAAAAGGCATCCCTCTTGCTGATGATGTCGTCGTACTGAGACTGGAAGGTCTCGCCCAGAGAAGAGAGCTGACTCTGCGTGGCGGAGATCATCTGGCTTGCCTGATTCTCCAGAGACTTTGTATACTTGTTATAGCTCTTCTCCAGCTTTTTTTGCTGTTTTTCAATCTCTTTGCGCTGGGCCTGGATATTCTTCTTCCGGTTACCCTTTGCCTTCTTCTCCTGCTTTTCCAGCTTCTTATCTGACTTCTCCAGCCGCTTTGTGATGGAATTATATTTCTTCTTGATGGTCTTTTCCTGCTTGGAGGTCTGCTTATTGACTGTCGCCTCATAGGACTCTCCCAGACTGTCTGCCATAGATTGATAATTTCCACCAGCAATTGCCTGTTTCATGGCCGCAAGCGTTGTTTGTGCCAGGCTCCGCGCTGCCTTGGCGGCGGCCTTTGTATTCTTTTTGATTGCCTTAACGAATCCGGCCACATAATCTTTACCATATCCGGCCGTCACTCTGGACGGAGAATGGATCTTTGCCTTGGCCGTGATAGCCTTATTGGCTGCCGCAACCATCCGGCTCGCCGCCGCTTCAATCTGGGACAGATAAGCGTTCATGCCGGCCGCAAAACCGGCGCTGATCTGGGTACCGGCCGCCCTTGCTCCGGCAGCACCGGAATTCAACCGGGCAATCACTTTGGATACTGCCTGTGATGCAATGCCTGGTGCTTTGTTCAACCCATTTTTCAGGGCATTGGTGTATCCGGTTCCCGTCTGCTTTCCGGCCTTTTTCGATGTTCCCGCTGGTTTCTCCATGGACGAGGTGATATCATCCATGTTTTGGGTCGTGATCGATGCGGAATCTCCCAGTCCGGACAATAACTCCGTACTGAACCCGCTGCCAATCTCGCTGCCGGCACTCTTCGCAGCACCGGCTCCGGCAGAGAAGGTCTGCGTCACATCATTGGTCACATTGGAGGCCGCCGTGGTGACGTTGGAAGACCCGGCCGCAATTCCCTCTGCAGCACCAGAAGACGTTTCCTCACCGCCTTTTTTACCGCCGGCGAACCAATCACCGATACCGCCAAAGAAGGAACCAATCTTTCCGCCAATCTTAGAAAGTCCTCCGAAGATACCCTCTCCAATGGCGCTGACAATCTGAATACCTACTGAAATCCAGTCCGTACTCATGATTGTATCAACCAGAGACGAAATGACCGTCGGAATGGCAGAAATCAGCTGCGGGATCGCCGCGATGAGGCCGCCCGCCAGCGTAGCGATGATCTGCGCTGCTGTCGTCAAAATCTGCGGCAGGTTCTGGCCAATGCCACTGATAAACGACGTGACTGCCTGCGTGGCCGATGAGATCAATGTAGGCAGGCTGGCAACAACTCCCTGGGCCAATCCCAGAAGGAGCTGCATACCCGTGGTAATCAGCTGCGGGATTGCCGATGCAACGCTGACCACAAACTGGCCAATCATGGTCGCCGCTGAAGAAATCAGGGACGGTGCCGCTGCTGCCACGCCGCTGACAAGACTCGCGATAATCTGAGTACCGCCACCGATCAGCGCTGGCAGGTTCGCCGTGATTGTATTCATCAGACCAGTCACCAGCTGCGCGCCCGAACTGATCAGCCCCGGCAGCGCGCTGGATATGCCATTCGCCAGATTACTGATAATCTGCGGCCCCTGCTGCTGCGCCATGGCAAGCATCTGGTCAATCTGCGTTCCGAACTGCTGATAAATCAGTCCCAGTCCTGCCAGAACAACACCGACCATGGCTGCCGGCATAATCGCCTTGAGTGCCACTCCCATCATGGATGTGAGCCCACTGGCCACCGTACCTCCCAGATTCAGGATGCTGCTGGCTACTGTCTGAATCGGCCCAAGAATTGTACCTACCCGGCCACCAAAAGAGGAAAGAGCACTGGTGGCGCCCTTGATTTTTGAGGTCAGGCCTTTGGAAATGCTATTTCCAAAACCAGAAATCTTTTCTCCCGTATTGGCAAACACGCTCCATACTTTGGTGCCGGATTCTGACAGTTTCGGACTGATGGCTTCCATAGACATCGCGATTTTTGCGCCATAATCATCAATGCCGCTGCCAAGGGATGCAAAGGATTTCTTAATACCTCTGACATTTTTTAAAGCACTTTTCGATATTCCGGAAAAACTCAGCCCCTTCGTTACGCTCTCCGGAATCTTAAACTTGCTGACCAGCCCTGTGACGCCGCGGAACGCTCCGGCAAAATCATTGATATGTGTCACCGCAAATGCCGCTACCAGCACGCCGCCGATCTTCTGGGCTGTTGGTATCAGGTTTCCCATATGCTGCTCGATGGCTGCGATACCGCCCTCCATGCCGCCTTCTGAAAATCCCTTGATGACTTTATTCAGTGCCTTGGTAAACGGTGTAATCTTCTGTGCCAGTGCATTTCCGTCAATGGCACTCAGTTTATCTATGATGGCCGAAATGGCTTTCACACCGGTATCCGACAGCTTCTCAAACGCTGGCTGCAGCTTATTGGCCGCCGTCTCCTGCAGGCCATCCATGGCTTGTCCGACCGTTTTGTATGTCGTTGCCATCTTTGTGAATTTCTCGGATGTCCCTGCCGCTGCTATGGCGTCAAAGAACTCCTGGGTGCTTATGGTCCCCGCCTGCACATCTTTGATGAGCTGCTGGGTTGATCTTCCCATCTGCTTTGCCACCGCCGCAATGCCGGCCGGTGTCTGTTCCACCATCAGCTTAAAATCCTGCCACTGGATGTACGGTTTTGCCGCCATCTGCGTTGCCTGCTGCGACAATGTCTTCATGGCCTGCGCAGGGTTCTCTGCCGCCGATGCCAGGCCACCGAAGCCTTTCACCAGCTTCGTGGTACTTTTCGTACCGACTGCCGACAACTGCGCATAGGTGGACGCCATATCGGATGAGCTGTAAATGGTCTGCTCCGCAAATGACTGCAGTTGCTTCTGCACTTTGGCAATCTGCTTTTCACTCTTTCCGGAAATGTCCATGTTGGACCGGAAGGTCTTCCAGGTCGCTGTGGCAGAGCTCAGCTCTCCGGCCATGGACCGGATACCGTTTGATACTGTACTGATCGCTGAGTTGGCAACGGCCATGCCGGCGCCAATCCCCAGCCCGCTTTTGAATTTATCCGCGAAAGAATCTGTCACTTTTGACGCTTTATTCATCATGGCAGTAAACCCAGAATCCGCCGCAGACAATACGGCCTTTACGCTATAACTTTCCGGCATTATCCGTCACCTCTTTTCTCCTTCAAGTGTTTGCTCAGTCTGGCAAAACGACTGTCTGTCTTCTTTTCCTTCTTCCGTTTTTCCATGACTTCTTTGACTTCCTGCACGTAATTAAAGAACTGCTTAAACCGTCGGTAAACTGGTCTTCCGTTCTTCTTCCGTCCCTGCACCACAAAATTCAGGAACGCTTGCTCATGCAACCGATAGTCCGTATCCACATCCCGAAGTTCTGCCGCCCTTACCAGCAGCTCATACTCCCGCATTGTGAGCTGATCAACCTGAGTAAAAGAAGTCAAATGAAGAAAACGGAAGCAGGTGAGGGCAATTTCCTCATAATCTGCTTCCGTTACCTCCCGGCAAGCAATTATTCCTGGAGTTCCTTGAGTGCCGTCTGCACTTTCTCCATCAATTTCCTCGTACAGTTGTTCTTCTCTAAAAAATCAACCACCTTTTCCGTCAGTTCATCCATGTCTTCCCCCTCTTCGATGTAGCCCTCCAGATCTTTGGCGGTAATCCGTGGGCTCTGCCCTTTATTTGCGGCCATAAGAATGTCGCACAGGCTGGTCGGGTCACCCTCACCGATCAGGTTGGCAACATTGTACCGGAAGCCGACCTCTTCTCCGTTGACAATCCGCGACTTGTTGATCTCACGCAGAAAGCCAATACCAAATTTAAACGGGTACATTTTTCCATTGATTTCTAATTCAAACATATCTTAAATCCTCCTTATCATTCTTCTGTCTGCACGGTCGTATCGGTAAATACATAGGCTGCCTGATCCTGCTGTTCTGCCGTTACCGTAACCTCTCCTCTTGCTCCGCTGCCGTTAATTCCGAATGTGAGCGAAATTTCTGCATTGTCTTCCGCATTGGTTGTCTTTTCAAACTCTGTGATGTATCCCTGGAAATACATTCCTTTAAATTTGTTCTGGCCAGTGCTGGCGGGCTCATCCAGGTTCGCTTCCCAGATTTCAATCAGCTCATCACTATCCATAGCGTCTTCCAGCGCGTCAATGTTCGTATCACCTTTTGACAGAATGGAAGTTGCCGTAATCTCTGTTTCGGCAGTTCCAGGCGTCCGGATGCTGCCGTCCTTTGTGGCAGTGGCATCGGCATCTTTGCTCTTTGTCCTTCCGTTTTCTGTGGCAAACGCAATCTGCCACGCTGCTTTTGTTGCGGCATCCTTGGCGATCCGGTACAGATAGACAATCTTTTTGCCTGCGACTGCTTCCGTAAACAGCTGTAATCCATATAAATTCATGTGTTATACCTCCTATGAAAATTTAAACTCCACTTCTAACAGGCCGTGAAGAAGCGGAGTCTTTGTCGTGTTATCTGGGAGAATCCGCTGGTCTACGTTTCGTAACTGCCAGGCAAAATTCTCCGTATGTTCCAATCGCCGGCATATCCTCTTGATCTCCAGCAGCATCTGCGATACCGTGCCGCGCTGCCTCGGATTGTTATGCCAGATATGGATTGTCTGGAAGACATTTCCGAAGACTGCCGTCTTGTTGGCGTCGTCGGTCATATGGCTGTCTGCCAGATAAACAAAGGGATACGGCGTACCCTCCGGTGGAAGGAATGTATCATATACGTCGTATCCCTTATCTCCAATTTGTAATAATAATGCTGTAAATAATTCCTGCTGCGGGTCCACGTTATCACCTCACAAGCTTGTCCATGTCTTTTTTGAATTTCTCCTTCTGCTCTTCAAAAGCCGGCTTCAAATAAGGCTGTGCGTTCATAAACCGGGTACCAAATTCCACATAAGGCGCATATTCCGCAGTTGGCTCTACCTCCGCAGTGAGCCCGCTGTCACGCATGGCAAGACCGATGCTACGCTTCAAATTTCCTGTATCAACCGGCGCATTCTGCTGTGCTTTGGTCTGCATATCTGCCCCATTCTTCTGTACCACAGTTCTCACCGCAGACAAATCCGTATTATCTTTCAGCTTTCTCTGCAGCTTCTCAATCCCCACAATTTTTACTTTTGGCATCCCCCTGCACCTCCGATACGATAAATGTATGCTTTGTGCGAAGCCTCCGGGAAGAATCCACCTGATACACCGCATTGCCGACACGGATCCGGTCGAATGGGCAGTCATAATGATTCTGCAGTTGAATAGTCAGACTTCCCTGCTTCATCTGTCCGTATACCTGCATGATTCTCTCTGTGCCGGTATTCATGACCGAAGCATACCGCATGGATTCCTCCACAGGGCCTTCCACATAATCACCGGTTGATGGGTCATAGCGCGGCGGGGTGAATCTTTGGAAATAAACAGGTGTGTCATACCTCATGCCCAGCGAATCCCTCCTTTGGATATGTCAATGTTTTTCATATCTTTGTATGCCTGGATATCATCCATATATGGGTCAAAATCAGAGCTTAAAAAACTGGAATTTTCACCTTCCACATTGTGAGAAGACAGCCCTTCTGAGCCAATCCGGTTGTACCGGACAATGGACACTTCTATGATGATATAGTCTAGATCATCCCTTGGATCAATGCCACCCAAGAGCACCTTGAGCCGGGACCGCGTCGTGTTCAAAATCCAATTCAGTTTGGCATCCAGGTCTTCATCGTTCTGATCGAGCAATCCCAGCATCCGCTTCAGATCTTCCAGCATAACGCCGCCTCCTTTCCGGCATCAGATCACCCATTTATTTTTCAAAGGTAGCCTGGGCAAAGTTGAATGTAACTACAGATTCCTCATCTACCAGCACTTCAAACGTATCCCCTTTCGTCACCCGGAATACATTATCTGCCTCCCACGGAATGCTCTGCTTAGTTTCAGAACCGTTCTTTTTGAATGTCATGTTCGTTCCGGATTTGGTCAGTTTAAATGGGAAGAAATAACCTTCCTGTTCTTCCGGCACACTTTCATTAAATCCAGTGTATCCCGTCACGTGTTTGAATGTTCCGGTGACAGTTCCGTCTTCATAAACCTTCACATCGCTTCCGATAAGGGAGGAAATTCTCTTGCCGTACAGGGTCTGCCCCTGAGACGGAATCGTCAGTTTATCCGGACTGATTTCCGCTTTTGTTTCCAATTTCACAAATGCTTCATCTTTCACGATCATGAAAGCAACATCCATCGTTACTCTGAGGGCCGCCAACTCCTGTTCAAACAGATTGACCGGGGTACCGTCTGGATTTTTCAGTGTGGACAGCTGCGCGGACTCATCAATCTTGTAGGACATGCCGAACGGGATGCCGTAGTACATATAATCGAAATCACCGGCATACAGAATCCCCTTATCCAGTCCTTTCAAATCTACAACCGGAAGACCGTCAATTGTATTTGCCCCTCTGTCATACAGAGATTCCACAATCACGCCATTCTGAATCTTATTGACGTTCCGCAGCGTGCTCCGGTTCTTCTTCGTAGAAATAAAAGCGTTCGCATCGTAGTCCTCATCATTCAGAGCATCCTCCATTGCCAGAATGTTATCATAAGTGATTCCGCCACTGATGAGATTTCCCGCTGCCAGTGCAGATTCATTCACTGACTGCGGAAACGGGTTTTCGATGTTTAGGATAGCTGCCTCATCGAATTTCTTATAGAAAGCTTCTGCGATCTTTGGCCGCATCTGCTCAAAGAAGTCAGACATTTTGTAGTGCAGAAACTCTCTGGAGCATGGAACGATGACACCCAGCTTCTTTGCTACCATCGTTACCTGCATCCACTGCGGTTTAGATGTCTGGATCTTCTCACCCTCACCAACCCAGTAAGCGCCTGGTCCTTTTGCGAAATATTCAAACTTCTTTTCTTTGCTATCCATTTCCTCATATCTGGCCAGCTGCATTACTTTGCTGTTCTCCATGATCTCTTCCAGGATCAGTGTGTTGTACTTCTCCGGGATTGTTCCGTCCTTATGCTCATACATTGTCACATTATCCGGATCAAATGTCTGGGCAAACAACTGTAAATTCAGTTTCATCACATTCATTCTATCTACCTCCATTATTTAATAATCCTTGCTTTCTTTGCCATCTCACCAATATTGATGCCGGCCTTTCCACTGGAAAAATGTCCGCTTTCCTTTGGTGTGGTCTGGCGGGCTTTCCCTTTGACAGCCTCATTTACGGCCGCATTAAATAAATTTGCGAACGAATCAACAGCTTCTTTAGTCTCCTTGGCATCCTTAGACACCATAAATGCCAGAAGCTCATCGGAAATATTGATTCCTTTCTCCGCAAGCTGTTTCCTTGCCTCATCACGCATACCAGAAAGCGTTTTCTCATCCTCCAGCTCCTGGATACGTTTCTCCAGCTGCTGCTGTTTGTACTCAGATTTCTCCTGAGCATTCATCTTGGCAAACTTCTTTGCCTCATCGTCCTCTTTCTGCCTGGTCTTCTCCCATTCAGCCTTCTTGCGTTTGATGAGTTCATCTACTTCCGCATCGGTGTATTTCTTTTCCGGCTTCGGATCATCTTCGTGTGGCTCTGGGCCTCCGGCGCCACCCGATTTATCTTCTGGTTCAGAACCTCCTTCGTCACCGCTTCCAGGATCATCCGCAAACAATTGCAAGTATAAAAATTCTTTCTTTCTCATGTTCTACCTCCGTATTTTTAAGATTTCACGCCTATCTGCCGTAGCTTTAAATGGTTCCACGCCTGCCATATCCGTAAGGTTTACTGACACTCACGCCTGGTCACTCTATCCGGACATAATCCGGAAATTCATCGGCAATTAAACAAATGCCAATGAAAAAGGAATCCACCAGAAGCTTTCCTGCTTCTGACAGATCCCTGTATTTTATATCAGCCCTTCCGGGCGACATTTCATATTCAATTTTATCTTCTGTCAAGTCATTCAGTGACTTGATCAGTGTCTGAGTCAGTGCCGTTACTCCTGCGCAGATAATATCTTTTCCGACTCCTGCAAATCCCGCATGGCCGGACACTGTTATTCCGTCCTCCTGGACACGTACCGCAATCAATCACACCACTCCTTCCAATTTTTCTGTATCATTTCACTCCAAATCGTCCTCATCAATGTATATAGATATATCTTCAACAACGTTTTTTTGATCAACCGTCATATAATCGCCATATAAATTAATAAAATGATGCAACTGGAATTTTGAAAAGCCCTTGTTATCTATTTGTGGCATTCTGGGGTGTATTGGTCTTCCTCCAGCATTTAATACTTTTTTGTTTAACTCATCGTACTGGTGGTAAAATATATCCGCCCCAAAAGGAGTCAATTTAACCTTAATTATACTGTTCATATTCAGTTTTTTCATAAGCATCCTGCCTTCTGAAATACCTTCAAGATTTTCGGAAACTGAATAGCAATCCAGTCAACGAGTTCCTCATCTGCACCCCATTTGCTGTTTTCGTCCAAGCCACTTTCATACATAAAAGCATGTATAATCTCATGTCTGAGCAGTCTTTTTGCTTCTGGTTCTACGTCAACTGAACTTCCAAGTTCTGGTCTCAATATACACGTAATAATACTTTTGGTTGTATTATCACAATATCCAGCTCTACTCTCCAGCAATATATCATCTTCTACTCGTCTTCTGTCTATGTCATATTCTGTTCCTAATATTGAAACTTTCAATCTTGCACATCCTTTCTGTATTCCGGTCATTCCCCGCCGGTGGGAGATTATTGGATCACCGCCTTTCTCTGAAATAATAATCAATCATCTGTTCTACCCTAAATACAGGAATCAACTCTGATCCATTTGTATATTCCCCTTTCTTATCCTTGAAAGAGTACTCTTTCAAAAATTCCTCAGGAGTCTCCGGAAAACTCATCATGTCTCCCATATCATTCACCTTTCCTTTCTTAAAAATGGGTATAAAAATACCACCGGCCATTTCTGACTGGTGGTATCTATAACTTTTTCTCAATTTGATCCGGCCATACCGTGTCTGTCTCTGTGGATCCATCTGATTTATCAATGTCCATCTCGTAGGCTTTTCCGCTATCGTAAATTTCCACAATATATGCTGTCTCACCACTTTTTAAAAGAACTTTATCGTACATTTCTAATTTCAACCTCATCACCTCTTATCAATATACGCCGATGTCAGACGGAAATCTTTTATTTGTTCATCATAAATCCATGCAGTTAGTACTTTAGCAGTCTTTCCATTTGGTCCCGTTAGATTCATTACCTGAGAATATCTCATGCCAAAGCCGTTATCCCCTTTTTCGACCAGTTTTTCCTCGTCAAAATGAACAGCAATGTCATCTATCAAATCCTGGTAATTGTCTTTTGTATAGCCCAGCGCCGCCTCAAACGCTTTCGCTTTATCTGGTGCCTTCTCATAATTTAAGGCATATTTTGTAAATTTCTCTTCAGGTATATTTGTAAAATATTTTAAATTCATCTTCATTATACCAGAGCCAGATTTCTTTGCAACGGAATTTTGCTTTTTCCAATCATCGAATGAAAGCCCATGCTGCTGATACCCATCCAGCCACTGTTCGTATTCTTCGCTATCCATGTGGGCTGAGGCGCTGCAGCGGCAGCGGGGATGCATCGGCGGAGCATTCTCTCCGGGCATCATTTTCCTAATCTCAAAATGTTTCCCGTCCAGAGCCCTGCAGATCGGGCAGGCAGTTCCCAGCGCAAGAAAAGTATATTCGTCAAAGCCATTCCGCTCAAAAGACTGCTTCTGCGCTTCTGTCTGGACTCTTGCCAGCTCCGTGATCATCAGCCGCTCTGCATTACTCTGGCTGACCCCGAACCGCTTCCGGAGATGGGTAGCCAATTTCCGGGGATTCTGCCCCCGGATCAGCCCAGTCTGCAGCAGGTTGGATAATTCAGCTTTCAACATGTCCTGATACATCCAGATACGGTCTGAAAACGTGGCATTGTGGAACGATGCATTTACAATGGCATGCGCTGCCTTGGCATTGTCCTGAACTGTTTTCCCAAGAATACCCGCCAGGCGCTCAAATTCACCCATAGCTCTATCTGTCAGCTTTTCGTCGAAAAATTTCTGTAATTCATCAAATCCGGCAATCATCTCCAGGCCAATATTGGCCTTCAGAAGCTCCAACCGGTTCACCCGCATAGCCATGTTATAAAGCCGCATCTCTGCATTGGCCTCGTCAGAGAAATTCTTCTCTTTGACGTACTTTTTTGCCTTGCGGGCATACGCTTCAATATCCAGCTTGGCTGCACGCTTCCGGGCCTCGGAAATTGTGATGCCTTCCTTGCTGGCATACTTCCCATAGAAACCATGGATCTCTTTATCCACTTCATCAATCATATTCTGATAGATTTCCCGGATACGTTTCTGATATTCTTTCTCATCTCGGATATTATGTTTCCTCTGTTCCGTCTCCCGGTTCTTCCAGTACTCTTGGCTGGTCATCTGCCGCACCTCCAAACATCTGATCCATCACCGGATCCGCCTCTTCTTCCTCTTTTTCTTTCTGGATCCGCTCCATCTCCGCCTGAATGTCTTCGATAAATGACGCCAGCCCCATCATGGTCTCCTGGCTAACTTCCATGCCGGCGTCCACCAGAGTTTTGAGTTCCTCCAGGACAGCTTTCGGTAGATTTGGTGTAAAGGTGATGGTAAGATTCCCAAGGTCATCGTTGTCCGCCTCATTGACGAAGTTTTTAATATTCATGAGCAGCCGGTACCGCCGCATGAGCCCCTTTTTAAAGCCCCGCTGCCCGGTCTTTGCAATCTGCTGGAAGCCGAACAATTTATATTTCATGGCTTCCCCGGACTGGGTGCCGGCGAAGGCTTCATCTGTCAGGTCCGGTACAAAGGAAATCTTATGGATATCCTTCTGCAGCCGGTCTTTATAAGCTTCGGCGCCGGTCACATCATACTGCTTGTACACATACTTAGCATCGGTCTGTTCTCTGCTTCCATCCGGATTGATTCCGGATGCCAATAACAACAAGTTTGCCTTTTTCATCTCCGCCAAATCTTTGGCGGAATACTTCTGCAGATTCAGGTCTCCGGTAATGACTAGGGTGGCCTCGTTGAGGTCTGTCATATAATTTGCCGTATCAGACTGCGCTGCATCATATAAGTCAATCAGCGGGATCACATCCTCATATCCTCCCATCCGGTACCGGTCCGGAGAATATTCTGTGACGGGCACTTCTCCCCACTGGTGCTGTTCCCTGCCCTCTTCTTCCAGCTTCAGCGCCGCCATCTCGCAGGATTTATATGTAATGACCTCTGTATCTGTGTAAACAAATACCTTTACCCTCTCCTGCGTACCAATACGGTAGCGTGGATACCGAACCGCAAACAGCGGCGTTCGCTCCACGTCCGTACCATAGCAGACAAATGTCTCGAATACGTTACTGATTACTGAACGGTCCTCGTCTTTTTCGTTCCGATATTGCAGCTCATAGGCCCTGCCGTATTTTTTCATATCCCGCCAGAGTTCACTATCCAGCGCCTCAATGTCATTAATCCGGTCGTACTCCGCAATGATCTCATTCACCTGGTCAATATCACTGACCTTCTTGATCGGGACGCCGGTATTATATCCAACATCAAACACATTGATAATTTTCGCAAAATTGTGAGCCGCCCGATGGTCCGCCCGTTCTTTCTCTATCCGCCGGCAGTCATCGTTATAGATGCCATCATTCCTGGCTTTCATGTAATCGTCCAGCGCCGCCAACCTCGGGCACTGGGTCTGGTAATGGTCCAATATCATCTCCCGGAGCTTACCCAAGTCTCCCAGTATTTCTTCTGCGCTGTCCGCCCGGTAGGAATAGTTGGTCTCCGGGCCGTAGAGCTGCTGGAAGCTCTTATGCACGTTATACGGTCCATCTATGCCGTGTTCAAATTCATTCACTTTTAGCATTCCATCCGCCATAGTTACAACATTCCTTTCAATCTCCTCGCCTGTTCCATGCGACTTTGACCAGGCAGTTCCACTTTATTTACTGTCATATCTGAATAAATGCCGTACCGGATCGCACAGAGAACGTCGTCATTTTCTTTCAACGGTTCTCCGGTATTCTTCTTCCAGATATATTTATAGATTTCATCCCGGAACCGCGGGCAGCGGGAATACACAATGAAAAACTGCCGATTTTTCATCAGCGTTGCCACTGCCTCGATGCCGGATAGCACCCTATTGTTTCCCAAGAAGGCATTGATTCCTGCTTCCTGGAAGGATGCCACATGTTCCGGTCTTGCCGGATCGCAATAAAAAGGGATATTACCATACCGCCTGATAATATCCTTTGCTACAGCTATCCAGTTGTTTATATGCTTATGCTGCGCTGCATGTTCTTCAATGACGTAATAACTCCCGGCCCTCACACCGATCACCACGATGGCTCCCCAATGTTCCCAGCCCCAGTCTACGCCTGCCAGAACACGCTCAAATATAATGCTCCTGGCCTGCTCCGGCGTGATCACATGCACGTTCTGGTCAAAATCCGGATAGACCACACCCTCACCAGATACCCACAAGCCCCGGATACCGCGGTCATAAAACATCCCCTTAGGGGTGGATTCCTTGATATTTTTCACATACCTATCATCCAGGAAAGTGTTATCCGTCAGCGCAAAATGAAAGCTTAAAATCCCTTCTGCTGAAGACTTGATATAATCTTTCAGGAGCCAATGCTCCGGATGGTCCGGGTTCGTGTCCGCAATGATCCGCGCTCCCGGGCCGCTGCATCTGGCCTTAATCTCATCGAACACCTCTTGATTCGCCAAGGAAGCCTCATTGATGTACGCTCCAAAGGATGTCATGCCTCGGATCCGGCCAAGCCCACTGATATTCCCGTGGGAAGTCTGCACCACCTTCACTCCGAACAGCGTAAAATTATTGAACCGGTCAAATTTGAACTCAAAGCCGTACTTATTTGACAGCTCTGTGAGGATATTGTCCTGGATGTTCCCCATCGAATAACCGGCCAGGATGTACTGTGGAATATCAATTCCCAGCTGATCAGCAATCCCGCGGACCCGGATCAGCTCCTGCAGAAAGATGTCATTGTCCAGCTGTGTCTTCCCGGAACGCTTTGCGCCGTGATTAATCAACATGAACCAGTCTGTATTTTGGCAGGCCTTCAGAATCTCGATCTGCTTCGGTGTGTAGATGCTATTCAGATTCATCCAACGCACCTCCTATGGCATCAAACAACTTCCGGACTTTATCCTCAATAGGATTCTGGTCACTGCCCCTAATCTGCTCCGTTTTGGCACGCAGATGTTCAATCCGCGTTCTCTGCTCCTCGCTGGCCAGATCCCAGTTTCGATGTAGCAGCTCATCGTATTGCTTAATCAGGGACCGAAGCTCCGACTGTGCCCTAGCCTGCGCCTTCAGAAAGGTTGCCTGCTTGTCCCAGGCTTGCTGTACTTCCCAGCGTTCTCCGATTACATTTCCATCTTTTTCTTCGACCTTTTCAATCGTCTTATCCTCTTTGTCCCGCACATACATAATCTGCTGTGCCCGGACAATGGCAGCATAAGCAATCTGGATATTCCCCCAAAGGATATCCAGCGGGTCCTGTTCGTCAATGTCCCGGATAATAGAAATGGTCTCTTCCGGAAGATACTTCGAGAAGAAACCATGTTTTTCTGCATTCTTATTCTTTTTTGGTGCGCCATGGCCGACAGCGTTCTTATTGCCTGGCTGACCGCCACGGTGTTTCGCAGCGTTGCGTTTTTTCTTTTGCAACGTTGCGTTGCCCCATTTATATCTACTCTTCCAGCTTCGGACTGTCCCTTCCGAAACGGAAAGCCGCTTTGCAATATCAATTAATTTCATTCCCTGGTCGAACAGCTCCTTCGCCTCTTCGACACGGGGATCTGGTGCTCTCGGCAAGCCTCACCACCTCTCAATCGTTTGTTTGGGAAAAGAAAAAAGAGATGGTTGTCGGCCATCTCTTTTGTTAAAATATTTTATGTGAAAAAAACCATGCTAAAAATGCAAGCATAATAATAATTAAAATATAAACTATAGTAAACACTTTGCTTTTTCGTCCATTAATAATCAGAAATATCATACCCATCATAACGGCTATGCAAAATGCCAAAGATATGTTCATAGCCATAACATAATTTGGTGACAAATCAGCGGCTGTAAATGCTTGATAATTAATAGAAAGCATAGAGAAGATAGCAACTAAAACACCCATTAATGTTAAAACATTAGCATATATTTTATTAGATATCCCTTCAATATCATCTTTGACTTTTTCAAATGATTTTAAATTTTTTGTATATTTCGCTTCATATTTTCCAAATCCACGATATTCTCGTTCATTTTGAAAAGATGCATTTTCTTGTTTGTCATATGTAATATCTGGTTCATCTTTTAATTCTTCAAAAAATATTTGCGCTATTGATAGACCTTTTTCTATAGTTATAACCGCACTAGATATATTTTGAACACGCAAGAAGGCATATGTTGTATGCCCTGGTTGATATTGTGGACCATCGACCACCAACCCTAGCCTAAGCAATGAATTCTTCTCCCCTATACGTCCGGTAAGATTATTCGGTATTGTAAGTTCTTCATTCGTCTTTATAATAACAAATTCACCAGGCATTACATCTATAGATTGCTTATCCGAATCTAGAAACTCACCTATTGTCAAATCATATGATATACTATTAACATTTTCTTCTTTATATCCATTCTTTATTAACTTTCTGTCATTGCATAATCTTTTTATTTCTTTATCAACTAATAGCATGCTATTCGCCGCCTTTTCTCTTTTAATTAGTTATATTATTATATCACATTGACATAGTTATGCAAGGCTAAGCGAGTTTTTTTGTAAAAATATACAATAATTAATAGTACACTGCACAACAAAACACCCCATATTTCTACGGGGTGTCTTCAAAAAAAATGTTTTAAGGGGAGGAATCTCAATGTCCCAGTATCTGGTCATCGCTCTCTGTGAATTAAATCACGCTATCATAATATCATGAAAGCAGGTCGATTTTGTCACCAATTTTTAATAAGTCCAGATAATGGTAAAATAATCTTCTGTATGCATAAAACTCATTGATTCCCACAGGTATCCTTCCCAGTGTTTCATCGTATTCTATGAATTGGTAAGATAAATCATTAGCCACGCTTTTGATTATGTACGGATAAATCTCTCCTGATGCCGCCATGGCTGCCTGCTCAATCATCTCGCAGTCCTTCTGATACATCACATTCCGGATTGCCTGCGTTTCCAGCGGATTTCCTTTGTAATTCCCCTTTGGCATCCCGTCATATCCTGTACCGCTTATTCCTCTGCTGATTTTAGATTTCTTCTCATCGTACTGGAGACAAAACGCCTTGAGCTCCTGATACCGATGCTTCGATATTCCGTAGTCATCCCAGGTCATGTCCCTGAGTCTCTTTTTTCCCAAAGGAATCACGCTCCCTTCCTGATGTCTCATTTATCTTTCCTGACTTAACTGCCGGCGCACATCGGCCAGCCCGCACAATGCTGTGTTGCCGATCCGGACGTCGTTCCAACTGCAGTTCTCACAGTTTCTGAAAGCGCAGTCTTTATAGTCTTTAAGCATCTGGTCAGACACATGCAGCTTTAACTCCACGTGCGGTGCCGGGAATACTCTGATCTTTTTCAAACGTCTTCCCTCCTCTCACACTCATGTCCGCGGAGAAAATTCCGCAGCATTCGTTCTTTCCACTCCTGTTTTCTTTCCGGTGCCTTTGCCTCCGGACAGTATGGCTCAGGAAGCGGCATCCAGGCGACAACATCATCTCCGTCAACCCATTCTCCGTCTTCAAATTCTACGAGCCCCACGAACGGTTCTTCCTGATCCACAAGCGCTCCGCTCATGGTGGCCGCGTAGAATCCGTCTTCTGCTGGTTTCTCTTTTGCCGGGATCCAGCCGTCATTCATGTGCTTGCAGATAATGTCTTTCAGATATTCGATATCTCGGTTAAAGTTTGCAATATCTTCATCCTGCACTTCTCTCGGTTTATCGTTCCACAGCTCTCTTCCGGCTCTCTGACCGCCGAAGAACGAGAGCTTATCAAGTATTTCAATAGCTTTCTCTATTTCTTTCATGTCAGTCCCTCCGTTTCAACCTCTGTCCACATTTGCAACAGAAATTATCTTTCTCATGCACAGGTTCATTACAAATAGGACATTCATAAAAATACACTCCATAGGATTGTGTTTCTGATATTTCTTCCTCGTTGTTTCGATATTTCAGTTCTATAATCTGTTCCGGTGTCAATCCGGTATTCTCATATGCTGCCAGCGTATCCACTAGCTCCTGCTTCTTATTTGGGGACCAGTACCCCTCTTTGATTCCATTGGCTCTTTTATGCGTTAATCTTTCCATGGCCATGGTCATTCCTCCTTGTCACATATTCATGTAGTCTTCAAATCGTTCCACCGATTCAAAAATAGCTCTCATGTTTACCCAGCG
>OBVA01000115.1_pt1 | contig 39314 bp, 34 predicted proteins | sample 1495021 | NCBI WGS metagenome assembly OBVA01 (sample SAMEA2579965, study PRJEB22360) | human gut metagenome | biome: human gut; feature: human-associated habitat; material: faeces | place: Denmark | collected 2008/2010
CCGCCGATATTATCCTGCTGGAAAAAGATCTGATGGTATTGGAGGAAGGGATCATTGAAGGAAGAAAGACTTATGCCAATATGATCAAGTATATTAAGATGACAGCTTCCTCCAATTTTGGAAATATGTTTTCGGTATTGGCAGCGTCGGCATTGCTCCCGTTCTTACCGATGATGAGCATGCACCTGATTTTACTCAATTTGATCTATGATTTATCCTGCACCGCAATTCCATGGGATAATGTAGACGAGGAATTTTTGATACAGCCGAGGACATGGGATGCAGCTTCCATTGGAAGTTTTATGATCTGGATCGGGCCAACCAGTTCTGTGTTTGACTGGACGACCTATGCCTTTATGTATTTCGTATTCTGTCCCAAGTTTGTATCACATGGAATCCTGTATAATGATTTGGCTGCCCATTATAGAGGAGCGGAGCTGGAGAGAATACAGAGCGATTATGCGGCAATGTTCCAAGCAGGCTGGTTTATTGAATCTATGTGGAGCCAGACACTTGTGATTCATATGATTCGGACACCGAAGATTCCCTTTATTCAGAGTATGGCATCGGCGCCTGTAACTTTATTGACGTTTACAGGTATTGCAGTTCTGACATTCATTCCGTTTACAGGATTTGGACGTTTGCTGGGCTTTCTTGCGCCTCCGACAGTATTTTTCGCCTATTTGATACCTTGTATTTTATTGTATATGGCGCTGGCTACCAGTTTGAAAAAAGCATATGTAAGGCATTATGGAGAACTTTTATAGAACGGAAAGGAGCAGGGAGGCATGAATTGGACACAGATTTTTTTAAAACTTTTTGGAGTAACAGAATTGTTTGGGATTAGCCTGGGATTTTGGATTGCTATGGGGATTTGTTTGCTGGTAGTGGTAGGAATGAATCTTGTGTTCTGGGGAATGAAGCCCGCCGATCAGACGAAAAGGCAGGGAAAATAATCTGTATGACTTCAGTGTGAAGAAGGTGTGGAAGATGGGATATTAGATTTTACAATGAGAATTTCGCTGGCTGTTTTTCTGGGCTTTTGCATTGGATTAGAACGGCAGATAACGGGACACCCTGCCGGAATACGGATTAATGTGTTGATTTGTTTGGGAGCTTGTATGTTTCTTCAATTCCCCATGATTTTAGGGAGTGACGATATTCAGAGGATTGCCAGCTATATTGTTTCCGGAGTGGGATTTTTGTGCAGTGGGGTAATCTTTAAAGAAGGAGGAAATGTAAGAGGGTTAAACACCGCGGCAACACTTTGGTGTACTGCGGCAATCGGTGTTTTAACGAGTTCCGGAAAGTATATATTTGCTGTGTTGGCAGCCGGAGTGCTGATTTTAGTTAATTTGATTTTCAGACCATTATCCAGAAAAATTTATCCGATTGTAGGAAACGAAGAAAATGAAAGAAATTATAAAGTAAGTATAATTTGCACAGAAGAAAAAGAACAGATAGTACGGAGTCTACTTATTCACGGGAATCATCATAAAAAATTGTTTTTGACAAACCTGGAAAGCAAGAATACAGTAAAAGGACAGGCAGAGATAAAGGCAGAAATGAGTTATTATGGAAGGAAAGGGACTGAAGTGATAGAAAGAATTGTCTGTATACTTCTGGAAACGGTGGGAGTAGAGAGTGCGGGGTGGGAAATTATATAGTAGCTAAGAAAAAATATATATTCGGAATAAATTGTCTCATTGATAAAGAGTTAGAGATGATGAAAAGATGAAGAATCGGAGGCTTATAATTGTTTGAACTCTTCATTAGATATAGCTTATTATAAGCCTCGGAATTTGATAAAAGTAAATTTTCAAGAGAAATTTACCGTACATCTTGACTAGTATTGAGTGTAGCAGTTAATGTGGAAAGTCATTGTTTATTACATTATTTCTAGAAAGTTTATAAGTTCGGTAGTCAAGTCTAAATCCTTTTGTTTTATGCCAGGTAAACGCGATATTACTGTATCTAAAGCAGAAACTTTCCTTGAAACCCAGTATTTTATTCCCAAATTGCGAAGAATGTTTACCTCAGAAAAAAGCACTGAATATTCTTTCAGAAGGGAATTAGGAATTTTAAATTTTAATTCTTTATTTAAATATAATAAACGTTGTAGCATCAAATACTTATGATCATAGAGCACATGTAATGGTTGTATGAAAAAAGTTTTTTCTTCTTGTTTCACCTCTTTATAATATTTTTGAAGCATGTCGTAAATATCTAATCCATAGCTTATTGATTGCAAACCGGTATTAGATCCTGTTTGCCGTTTTAAATTATAGGTACGGTAAGGATAACCACTATCAGAACCGGAAATATAATCATTCAGATAGTTTTTCATTAAATCTATATTAAAATCATAATTATAATTTGGATTGACAGAAAAAATATAAATTCCACCTATACCACCTAAACCATCAGTCAAACCATCTTCATGTGGTCTAATAGAAACATAACCTTTATTTATACTATCATATGAGGTGGTCGATTGAGTATATTTTTGGGTTGATGTTAGGGTGAAGTCAGCAATATTATATGTCTGTGTTGAATCATCATATCCATAAATCAGTAATTCGTGTAAAAATCGTTTTTTCCTACTAATATAGGATTCGTCAATTATACAATAGACATAATAATTGTGATTAATACAAGTTCTAATAAAACTATTAAGACTTATATTAAGATCAAGAAGGAATGAACGAGGTATTAGGGAGGAATGAAAAAATGGACAGACAGAAAATACATCTATATGAGGAATATAATGTAAAGAAACCCATTTTTCGTAACATTCACAAAATAATTGTATAAAATTATTATATAGCCAAGGTAAACATTTAGGATAGTTTCCTAAAATGGAAAAAGTTGCAGCGGTCCAAGTCCATGATGTAATAGTTGGATTACTAAAAGGTAAAATTTTTTTCATAAATATAACTCCTTTCTCTTACAAGACATTTGTAAAAAATGTCCGTTAGGGGTAATAAGGGAATTTCCATTCTTGTTGCTTAAGCTGTTAGGGCGTAGTAAGAAAAAACTGTTGTTTATACCTAATTAAATATGGAGTATTCCCCGAGTAAATTGTTAAAAGTATTTAATGAAAACTGTTGGAATTAAATATCATCAATATTATTATTTATTTCTGGTCACCACTGCGTTTTCTCCAAGTTATAATAAACTGTTAAATAGTATTTTATTTTGAAAGAAATAGGATAAAGAAACTTGCTCTTGTTATCACAATGGGGCAATGTTTTCGTTGTAACATCTTTCTGAGTATATATTATTTGAGAGAATATAATCCAGTATCACAATAGTAAAGATTGCGGAGAAGTTTTAAAAAATTTATCCTTAAATCTTCCTTTAAAAATAAATATATAGTTCTTATTTGTTAATATAACATAGCAGATAGTTAATATCAATAAAATATAAAGCAAAATTTGTATAAGATAAACAAAAGAAAATTGTAGAGGAATACTTTTGTAAATATATATGTTTTTTGGTTGATAATAAATTAATTAATTGGCATTAATTGAATGATATACAAATGAATATTTAAAGAAACTATTATTTTCTTGCAAAAATTTAGTATACCTTCAGAAAAGGATATACGAAATTGGATTCATGTTTATAAAACGTTTGGCGATGATGGATTAAAATATTCCAGAGATAATAAAAAATATACTTTTGACTTAATATTGTCTGCTATTGAGTTATACTTTAGCTCAGAAATATCCTGTCGAGTGCTAGTATTATGTGTAGATATTACTAATTCGTTTACTCTCACTAAGTAGGTCAATGATTTTGGATTACTGATGCTTTAAGGCTCAAAATGAAAGGACGTAAGGGATCATTGGACGCACATGGATATAAGTAAATATAATATTAATTGAATATACTAAGATTGATACGAGTGCTGAACATATCAAACAATTTGAAGATGGACGCCTTAAACTTAAAATTTAGAATACTTATTAATCAAAAACTGAGAAGACCGCGTTTAGAGGAGAAACTATTCTGAAAAACGGCGGAGATCATCCATAGCTTCCGAGGAGATCATAAACTAAAGGATATTCTTGCAGTAGTAGATTTTCCCAAAGTGCCCTATATGCATTTACAAAACGCTTAGATAGAGGACATTCAGATAAAAAATAGAAGATTTGATTCCGGAAAATGTAAGAACAACAAAGATTAATGTTATCGGCGTATGCAAGGGAATTAAGAAAACATGGTTTGTAGTAGAATAAGATTTCACACATATACCAAATCAGAATACAACTATGAATACGACGGAATTTAAGAACTATGTAATAGATCCTAATGGGCATACAATTATTCACAAACTTTACTAGGATCCCTTTATGGATTTGTGTAATAGTAAGATTTTAAGTTATGAGATGAATCAGTAACTGTCAGCCCTAAATATAATGCATTAAATGCAACTATAGAAATAAGATCTGCAGGATTTAAAATCAAAAATTGAGTATATAGAGTATTAGATTGAATAAAAAATTGAAGAAAAACCAAGATGGATAAGTCTAGCGCAATATACACGTAAATTCTTGATTTCATAAAAGTAGCATAGTAGCCATAAAATTGCTACGCATAAAAAAATAAATTTTGGAGAGGACTTCATTTAGTATAAAAGTTTCCATTCCGCCGCCCTTTAGTTGGCGGCACAAATAGTAATAAAAGTCCTCCAACCCTTCACGTTATTGATAAAATAGTTCATAAAAGAAGTTGCACTACAAAGCACGGGAAGGTGAATCGTAAAGGTTTTCTCCGGTTTTAGATAGCATAGAAACCAGTGTAACTTCCATCTTTCAAGCACAAATAAGTGGTTCTATAAGACCGCACAGTAAGAATTGTTTCACTTCGCTGGCAAATGTGTCTTGAAACTGTCAATGGCTTCTTTATCTTACTTTGAAAGTTGTTTATCAAACATGTTGCGATGTCGATGTTCACAAATCTTTTTTGTGGCCACAACCATTAAAACCACTTCCGGTGTTCAGTCTTCCTATTAAAAGAATCGCTTCTCCACTTTTAACAATTCTATTTTACAATTCAGAGAATGTCTTCTGAAAAACGATTGCCGTGATATCTACATGGAATTCACTGAAAAATACTGGGTTCCTGTCTTTAACCTTGTGAAAGATGATATTAACATCACTATTGCTAACCCTAAATGGGTAAAATCTGTGAAAAGCAATAAGGACGATACAAAAGATTCCAAGTGGATTGGGAATTTATTTCGACTAGGTCTGGTTCCGGGAAGTTATATTCCCTGTAAGCCAATCCGTTTCCTGCGGGAATTTACAATATACCGTTATAAGCTGACTTCCTGTCGTTCTATCAAGAGGAATAGATTTCAAAATGCGCTCACTGAATGTAATGTCGAAATAGACTCGGGTGTTTCCGATATCTTTGGGAAAAAGCTACATCTGTTATTGACTTCCTGATTGAGTAATCCGGAAATACCATCAACCACGAAGAAATCGCCGCCAGATTTCTCCCTTCCTTAAAGAAGAAGTCCGACAGTATACTTGAATCCATCGAAAAGTATCAGATCACTGTCTCCCCGAAACATCGTATGCGTCTCGTCCGCGCACATATGGGTTATATCATATCTGCAATACATGATACAGATACTATGATAGATTTTTGATTACATCTTATGAAAATGATGCTCAGTTACTGTGTATCATTCCGGGTATTGACCGTAACAGTGGGATCATGTTATCTCCGAAATTGGTACGGATATGGATCCGTTTTGATACTCCAAACGATTATGCTTCTGGGCCGGATTGACCCTTGGAAACAATAAATCTGCTGGTAAGAAGAAACCGGTCAGAATAACACGTGCCGGTGACTAACCTCAAACCTTCATTGGTATAAGTTGCCCATACAGACGTGAACTCTGACAAATCTCCTTAAAACAACCATAAATATGAACACATTATGAAACGTCGTGGTAAGAAACGAGCCATCATTGCAATCGCACGGATGATTCTTATTGAAATTTACCAGATTTTATCTATTGGTGAAGTATGAAATCCGACTGATTTATATTAGATTGATATGCCTGAACCTTTAAAAGAAAAGGCTATCAAACAGGCTAAGAAACTAAAGTGCGCCATTTATTGGCTATGCTCTAATTTCTTTCACAGTAGAACCTTTCAGTTACGTATTTACAGAAAAATTCAAGTACTTCCGTCCAATCGTGTGTTTGTGATATTTTGTCCAGTCTTTTATTATTTGTCTGAGCCTTCGTATGATATTCTTTTGTCTTGAGGTTTTACCATTTCTCGGATTCGTTTAAAAAGTTTTTCAGACTTTTTATAGAAGATGTGGAGGGTTTCACAATCAGTTTCTCCTTGAATTTTTGAAAGGTCCATCTGGGAAAATCAGATCTCGTGTTTCTATGGTTTATATATGTTTTTTTCGGAAAGTTTAAAGTGATTAGGAATCCTCTACCAAGTGTTGTTAATTCCTTTGCTGATTCCATAGTTTTCTACGTTACTGATTCTGAATAAGTTTTCCAGGCCGTTTAGCATCATGTTTGAGTTTGATCCTACTTAGGATAGGCCGCATTAATTGGAAAATAATTGACCTTTATAAATAAATATTGATTTAAGTAACTGCCGCATAATTTTTTGTCCATGATGATGTTATTTATTAACCATTCATCATTAAAGTTATCAACACGTCCCTTTATATCACCTTCTAAAATCCATTACACAGAATATTGCCATATTAGATATGTAACAATTTGTTCGCATGAATCTTTTGTATTGTGTACTATTTAAAAATAGAACAATACAGAATCTTTGTTGTTTTCTCCAATTGGATACAAAGAAAATATGCAGAACCAAAAGACGGTATCACAAATTTAACTGGATTTTTCAATTGAATGGAAGGCCTTCGTTTGATCAGATAATAGGGAGAAAGAATATCTTAAAAAATCAAAGGATAATCAACGTCGAATTTTTTCAAAGGGCGATTGACTGGTATTGAATCATCCAAGGAAACAAAAATCAAATGCTTACTGTTTTATCTGCTGTCCCATAATAATGTTTTCCTTCCAAATGTCTTTTTTAAGCACGAAAAACAGGTAAGCTGTATTTGGGTAATAACCTCATAATTATACATTATGGTATAAAATTAAAGTTATGTAATATTATTTATCAAATATAGAGTCATAGTACTAATAAATATTACATATTGTTCGTTTTCAAATGAAAAAAGAAAGAATATTATTAGAGATATCTAGAATAGTTCAGCAGTGTGATTTCAAGAGAAAAATAAATTAAAAACTCTATATTTGTGCATATATCTTACATAGTATAGAGAATGCCCATCTAAGTCCTGTTGACCGTATTTTTAAAAATGAGCAGGACTTAGGTAATCACCTAGCAGACAATCTATTTTGCTGGAGGGAAGATTATCTTTGAGCAGTATAGAGACTAGCTACACAAGTTTACGGGCAGTTAATGAAAATGCACGTTTGTGATTGCATTTGTTTATCTCTTTGTATTTGAGGTGATAGAAGTCACTAAACTTCTTGTAGCATCTTACAAAAGAGAACACTACTTATCACAGATGATACGTTAAAAATAGGTTACTGGAATTTATGGTCCTTGTTATCTGAGTTTGAAAACCCCAGGACTAATGTTGTTTCATGCAAAGCCGGCATATTTGACAAGTTGCCCATAGATTCTGAGACAATTGATATCTACAATCTCAGCCATGATACCGGCATAGAACAAAGGACTAATATCTAGAAGGGAGATCAATATATTTTGTAAACGTTGCATTTGGGCAGTGATTGTTATGGCAACCTTTGATTTGAGATTCATGCCTTCATTGAGTACCTGGAGGGCTTTGTAGCGATAGATCCAGATATATACTTCTTTGTTGATTCTATGGAAATAGAGGCAGTCACAAATGATGAAAGAAACCGCATAATCCTTTTTGAGCAGGTTATCATAAGATTTTAAATTTCTACCTGCTTAGGATTAAGGGCATGAATTGTTCTATTAAAAGGCGTTACAGCGGGATTATTTCTTAAGAAGTGTACGAAGATTGTCTCCATAAACAGAGGTTGTTTTGAGACCAATCAGAACAGTGCTAAATCATTCGAAAGTCAATGTTGAAAGGATTCTTTTCGCAATCTGTTTAGACCATTATGTGAGTTTTTTAATGCAAAGCTGTTGTGTATATTACCGTTTGAAAGCATAAGACAAACGACATTGGATTTGCTATGTACATCAATTCCAATGTAAAGGGGGCATAAAATCATATGCTTTCGTAATTGCAAGATGGTCGACCATGCACTTAAGTAAATAACCCACTTGTATGAAGCTAACATCGATTTTAGGGGAGCAAACCATTTATGAAATAACCATTAACTGGTTTAACGAGAAGAAAGATAACTAAATTATATCATGGACTTTACTAAGCCTATTGACCAAATATTTATTAAGTTGTGAGGATACAGTTATGTATCTAAAGGGTATTATCTGGGGGGTGAGAAGATGTTGATGTATGCAAATATTATACCGGTTATTGAAATGAAAGATTTTGATTTAACTAAACAATAAGGAGATTTATAAATGAACCCAAATAGTTTGTATAAGAAGAGGATTTTATTACTGATAGAAGCGTTTGATGAGGGTGGTACAGAAATTGCCATGCTATCTTTAATTAATTGTTTAAAAAAATTCAAATGCGATATAGAAATTTTGTGTATAAATAAAGCCGGAGTGTTAGTAGATGCATTTCCTAAAGAAATACATTCACGAGAAATTATATTTAAGAATGTATTATGGAAAAAATTGGCTTTAAAAATAGAACCTCAATGGAATAAGTTAGAACTGCTGCCGTATAATTTGTTTTTTTGGTGGCATAAAATACTTTTTCCTATAGAAAAGAAAAATAATAAGCTTTATAAACAAATGTTAAAAAATGCATTGCCTCAAGAGGAAAAGTGGGACATAGTCTTAGATTTTTATGGATATGGAAGTTTTTTAACGGCATATGCAGCCGAATCAATAGAAGCGGAAGTAAAAGCAACTTGGGTACATGCAACGGCGATACACAGTTGGTATAAAGTTGAAGAGTACTTAGAAAAGTTTAAAAAAATATACTGTGTATCCAATGCCGTTCTTACGGTTTTTAATCAAACTTTTCCAGAGACAAGAGAAAAAACAGAGGTGTTTTATAATGTAACAGATACTGAAAAAATAATTGAGAAATCAAAAGCGAGTGTTGAAAATTTACGTGTAGATGGGAAATTTATCTTTCTTACAATAGGAAGATTGGAAAGTGTTAAAGGCATTGATTTTGCCATACGAGTAGCAAAGAATTTAAAAAAAATAAATATAAAATTTCTTTGGTATGTTATAGGAGAAGGAAGTTTACACGACGAACTTCAAATATTAATAGAAAAAGAGCAGGTAATGGATTGTTTTATCTTGTTGGGGCGAAGAGATAATGTGTATCCATATATAAAGCAATGTGATATATATATACAAACTTCAAAATCAGAAGGCTATTCTACCACTATTTTGGAAGCGAGAGTTTTAAAGTGTATTATAGTTGCAACAGATATACTAAGTAATAGAGAGCAGATATCATCAGGGGAAACTGGCTTTCTTGTTGAATATGAAGAGGAAGCATTTGTCCAAATAATTCAAAAAATTATTTTTGATAAGAAGTTACAAAAAAAGATTTTTAGTAATATATCAAAGGAGAGAATAGATTTTACGGATGAAATAAATAAATTTGAAACTCTTTTATAAATAAAAGTTTATAACGATAAAAATAAGAATAAAGAAAAGTGAGGAAATGATATGTTAGAAAATACTATAAAAGATATTGCAGTGAAAAAACAAAAAATTGCAGTAATAGGGCTTGGATATGTAGGTTTCCCTTTAGCGAAAGCGTTATCAAAAAAATTTAGTGTAATAGGATTTGATATTAATCCCAAAGTGATTGATAGATATACTAAACAAAAAGAAAAAAATAATATTTTCTTTTCGAATGATCCAGAGATATTGCAGTCAGCATCGATATTTATAATAGCGGTTCCAACTCCAGTAAAAGAAGATAATCGACCTGATTTTTCTGCGTTAGAAAGCGCAACAGAATTGGTTGGTAGATATTTAAAGAAAGATACAATTGTAATATATGAATCTACGGTTTACCCGGGAGCTACTGAAGAAATTTGTATTCCTATTCTTGAAAAAGTAACTGGTCTAAAATGTAAAGATGACTTTAAAGTAGGCTATTCTCCTGAACGATTGAGTCCAGGGGATAATGAGCATAATGTTTATGAAGTGATAAAAATTGTGTCAGGAGTTGATACAGAAACATTAAAATGTATACAGTTTATTTATGAAAGTGTCATTGAAGCGGGAGTTTGTCCGGTAAGTAGTATAAGAGTTGCAGAAGCAATCAAAGTAATAGAGAATGCACAAAGGGATGTTTGTATCGCATTTATGAATGAAATAGCGATGATGTTAAGTGCAATGCAAATAGACTCTAAAGAAGTGTTTCAAGGTATGCAAACAAAATGGAATGCATTAAATTTCTCTCCAGGACTTGTTGGAGGACATTGCATTAGTGTAGACCCATACTATTTAATATATGAGGCACAACGAAAAGGTTATACGAGTGTAATGCTGTCAGAAGCTAGACGAATAAACGATTCGGTGGCTAGCTTTATATCAGAAGCAATTATCATTCAGTTAAAAAAATGGAAATTAAGTTTAAAAGAGACAAAAATTTTAATTTTGGGTGCTGCTTTTAAGGAAAATTGTGAAGACATTAGAAATTCTAAAGTGGTAGATATTTATAAGATTCTAATTAAAAATGATGTTCAGGCATATATATATGACCCGGTTATAAGTGAAGTTGATTTTTATAAACAATATAAAATTAAACTTAATCAAATAGAAGATGTAGTTGATGTGAATTGTATATTAATTGCAGTTTCACATAAACAATTTTGTGATATGTCAATTAATGATTATGTCAAGAAATTCGGTAATGTTAAAAAAAATAAAAGACTCTTATTTGATGTAAAGGGCATTTTCTCCAAAAAGGAAGTGGAAAGTTTAAATATAAAATATATGCATTTATAAAATGAAGATTAAAATAAGAAAATGATATTGTTAGAAATACTTATGCTATTGAAAAGGAGAAAATATGTTTCAGGCTATTGTATATCATCTAATAGAAAACCCGGAAAAATGTATGAGTTTACAGGAAAAGAGGATGTTTGTAAGTAGAAAAAGGTTTACAAGTCATTTGAAAACTTTGCAAAAACATGGATATACATTTTTGACATTAAAGGAGGCAGAGGAAAGATTGCTGGAAAAAGTTGCAAGTAGTTCAAAAGAAGTATTAATCACGTTTGATGATGGTTATGTAAATACTGTTGATGTTGCCATGCCAATTTTGAAAAGAGAAGGTATACCAGCAACTATGGCAATTTGCGGGAGTTATTTATTACCAGAGACACGGAAAAATATAGATATGCACATAGATAAGAATTTTGCAGATGTGGAAGGGATTAAAAAATGGATTGATAATGGGAATTCTATTCTTGCCCATACATACTCTCATTTTAAATTAACTAGATTAACATTAGACAAATGTGAACAGGAAGTTATTTTAGATTTAAAAACAATAAAAAAATATTTGGATATAAAACCAGAAGGGATAGTATATCCGTATGGTTCTGTAAATGATGAAGTAATTTCTGTAATAAAGCGTTATTTTAAATATGCTTTTGCAACAAATATCGGGAAAGAAATTTCAAAAAATAATAAATATTGTTTAAAGCGAATATGTGTAGAAAGTAACTGTTCAGATGAAAAATTAATTGAAATGTTATATTTAAATGGAAATGGGGATAAAAATGAAAATAGCAATGTATTGGCATAATGGAAGAAGTCTAGGCCATACAGCAGAAATGGCAAAAATAACAAAAACTTTAGTAGAGAGTTTTTCTAATACTTATATGGCTGGAATATCTGGAGCATTTAAAGGTTTGGATATGTTACCTTAATAAGTCTACATATTTAAATTACCAAGTTTTTCGAATTATGATAGGAAAGAAGGATGGAGTTATATTGGTAATCAAGGCTTGCCAGTGGAAATATTATTCGAATTAAGAAAAAAATTAATTTATGATTATCTAAATATATATATGCCTGATATATTTATGGCAAATCATCTTCCAAATGGATTATATAATGAATTAATTCCAGCATTAGACTTATTAAAAAATAGTTTAAAAATTCTTACGTTACGAGGAATTTTATTTGACAAAGAAAAAACAGAAAAAGAATATTTTTCGGGTGAGGCATCTAAAATATTGAAAAATTATTATGATAGTATAATTGTACATATAGATCCTAACATTTTTGCCTTAGAAGATAATTATGATATTCCTGATTACATAAAAGAAAAAATACATTATGTAGGATATTTGTCACCTAAATTTACTTTGAATAAGTTAGAGTCGAGAAATGAACTTGGTATTCCACAAAATCAAAAAGTAATTGTTGCAAGTATGGCCGGAGGGCAAGGGGCACTTAATATATGGAAAAAAATAATAGAAGCGTTACATACAAATAGAGGACATTTTGATATATGTTATTTAATTACGGGGCCATATCTTGAATATGAAAGTAAGATGATTTTAAAAAAAATTGGGCAGGATATACCACAGATATGTGTTATGGAATATGTATCTAATATGCAGACATGGATGACGGCATCAGATTTATTTATCGGTGCTGCTGGGTCAAGTATGCTAGGTGAGATTATATCAACATCTTGTAATGCAATTGTAATACCTAGGCAGATTAGAGAAATAGAACAATACATACATTCATACGAATTATCTAAAAAAGGCTTATTGAGAGTGAGCTCTTTAAAAGAGACCTATGAGGGTAAATTGGAAAAATTAATTTTAGAAGCTATAAAAGAGCCAATAGATAGTAGTAAGCATAATATCAATATTGATGGATTGAAAAATTATCCGAGTTTAATTCAACGAAAATATGAGGAGGTGAAAGGATATGAAGCAAAATGGTAAAAAGATAATTTTTTTAGTGCGGTATTTTACGATTGGAGGATTAGAACGCGTAGTAATAACTTTAGCCAATGAATATGTTGAAAAAGGATATAACACCAAAATAGTAGTAATTTCTAGAGGAAAAAGAAATTCTTTAATTACAGAGTTAGATAAACGAGTAGAGATTGTTTTTTTAGATGGGTGTTTTTGGAAAAAGACAAAAAAAATAAAGGAAATTGCAAAAGAAGGAATAGTACATATTAATTTTGGGGATGGGAAAATACATCCATGGATTAGAATGTCACTGATTGGGGCGAGAAAAACTATAACGTATCATAGTGTATATAAACATAAAAGAAATTGGTTTTTAAATAAAATAGACTATTTATTTAATTGTAAAATAAAAAAAGTTGTAGCAGTATCTGAAGCGGTAAAAGATTTTTGCATTAATGATATCGGGTTAAATGAAAAGAATGTTATTGTTATCAAAAATGGCATAAAGGTGGAAAGCAGAAAAGTAGAGAAAGTACCTGGAGAATTAAAATTAAAATTTTTAGTTTTATGTAGCTTGTATCCACATAAAAATCATAAAGAGATCATACAAAATTTTATACAATTAAAAGAAGAAGGTATTGATAATTGGCATTTGTATTTTGTAGGAGATGGTCCTTGTATGTCACAGCTATTTTTACAAGCTAGAGAAGGCGGGATTGAAGAAAAAATAACTTGGTATGGGGCAGTATGGGAAAAGAATTTAATTGATTGGATTTTTAGAAAAGTGGATATTTTACTATCTGCAAGTACATATGAAGGATTTCCAATTTCAATATTAGAAGCAATGAGATACCATATTCCATTAATGCTATCTAATATACCTCCACATAGAGAAGTAGGTGGAGAAAGTGCTCTTTATTTTGAATTGGGAAATTACGACAGTTTTAAAGAAAGATTTTTCGAAATTAATAATAATAAAAGCATTCTGGAAGAAAAAGGGGAAGAGCTCTATAGTCGCTTATCCCAATTTGATATTAATTATACTGTAAATCAATATAAAGAAATATATCAACAGGTGGAGTGAACGAAATGGTAAATATTGAAATAAAGGAAATTAAAGCAGATGAGAAGATTAAAGAAAATAGTGGTCGATATGAACTTTGTATAGTTATTCTTTCAGGGTGCTGCGATGTAGAAGTAGACTGTGGAGAATATATGTGGAAAAATCTTGGGGCAGAGAACAATGTATTTGAAAGTGTTTCGGATTCCATATATATCCCGTGTAATAGCACATTTAAATTAATAGCGTTGTACTCAAATTTAAAAGTAGCAATTATATCTGTTGAGGCAAATATTCGTTATAAGCCCTTCGTTATTTATGGCAAAAACGTAAAGGGGGAAAAACGGGGTAAAAAAGAATGGGAAAGAACGGTTTATAACGTTATTACTACAAAACATCCAGTTAATTCAATTATTGTAGGAAAAACAATTCATACCGGGGGTGTATGGTCGGGATATCCTCCTCATAAACATGATATAAATGATGGAGAAAAAGAAAGCAAAAATGTAGAAATGTATTATGTAGAGATAGAGCCTCAAGATGCTTTTGCCATTTTTGTGCAATATGGAGAAACATGGAAAAAAGCGACATTATTAGAGAATGGAAGTAAAATTATGGTAGAAAAAGGTTATCATGCGATTGTTTCTGCAGGAGGAACAAGATTTTATTACTTATGGGCACTAGATAGTAAGAATCACCAATTTATTTGCAAAACAGATTCAAAATATAGGTGGTTGAAAGGATAAACATGGGAAAAGAAATTTTAACGAGGGCATTATTATGGGAAAGACAAGAGGAAATGCCTAGTTTTAAAGAATTAAAATTGAAATATGAAAATTCAGAAGTAATTATTAAAGTACAAGCTGCAATGTTTGGGAAAACATTATATAGAGCTTTGATATTGGGCCATCCTAAAATAAATCCGCCTAAAGTATTGGGGACACTATTAGCTGGTGTAACTCTGAATAAAAAGGGGAAATTAAAAATTGGAAGTAGAGTGCTAGTTAATCCGCATGCAATTGATAAAAATGGTAAAAAAGTGTGCATAGTTCCAGGTGCAATAGCAGATATAGCTATAATAAAAAACGGATTACCAAATGGAATATTTGTAATCCCTAATAATGTAAGTTTTGAAGAAGCAGTATATGTAGAATTAATTTCATGTGCAATAGAAGCATTAGAAAAAGTAACTGGAGCAAAGGAAGTAGTTATTGTTGGATGCGGATTGATGGCATTAATTCAAATTCAAGTGGCAATGCAGAAAGGTTTTACAAGAATAATATGTATTTATAATCATTTAAGTAGGAAAGAAATAATAGAAAAGAATGGAGCTATAGCAATTAAATATAATAAAAATCATGCTTTACTAATGAAAAAAATCAGAGACTTGCTAGAGGACAAGCGTGTAGTAATTATTGACTCAGTTGGAACAAAAGAATCTGCTAATCTAGTATTTGAAATGGCATGGGAGAATTCAAATATAATTTTATTTTCGGGATATCCTATTGGAAGTACATGTGCGGTTGATTTAAATAAAATTCATTATAGTAATATTGCAATTTATGGTAGTTATCATTTTGATAATAGAATATTTCCTATAGCACTAAAAATGATAGAAAAAAAGGAAATTGATATTAAGCAATTAATTACAGGAAGGATAAATTGGAAAGAAATAGATAAAATTTATGCACGATTTAGCGATGAAAAGAATATTTCAAATGTTGTAGTTTTCGATTAAGGAGGAAAATATGGGATATAACATTGGAGTACAAATACGAATGAATAAGCTTTTTTCAAGAAGGAATGTATTTATAGTTGCGGCGGATCATAGGACAACAATGGGGTCGCAGGTGGGATTGGACATAAGAAATATAGGACAACTTGTTGATAAGTATTCGATTGATGGAATCGTTATTAGGCCTGGTATGGCCAAAGAGTTGATTACATCTTCCTTGAAGAATACTTGTGTAATGATGTATTTAACTGGAAAATTAGATAGAGGGATTGATCATGTCATGTTTAATACAGTAGAATACGCAGTTTCATGTGGAGCAGATGTAGTATGTTCGGAATTTAAATTTGGATCGGAAGGCGATCTTAAAAATACTTACGATTGTAGTAGAATATCAGAAATAGCTCATCAGCATGGTATTCCACATTTGATTACGACATATGTGCAATCTAATCAATTAAAACGGATGGGAGATAAAGCCTATACACATGCTTGTGTAATTGCAGAAGAGTTAGGTGCAGATATAATTAAAATAGGTTTGCCAGATAATAAAAATATTATGAAAGAATGTATAAAGGCTGTTGACATACCAATCGTTATAGCAGGAGGTACACAAGAAGAACTAGAAGTTTTGAGCAATAAAGTAAAAAAGTTTATAAATTATGGTGGAGCTGGAGTAGTGATGGGGAGAAATATTTGGGGAGTACCTAATAGTGAAATAGTAATTCGTAAAATAAAAGATTGTATATATAAATGAGTTTAATGAAAAGCTAAAATAACTAAAAGAGATAAAATAAAAGAAAGAAATGAGAAATATGTATAAAAAAATTGATTTGAAAAAACAATTTTTGGTTACCGGTGGGGCCGGGTTTATTGGTTCTAATATATGTATCGAATTAGTAAAAAAAGGGTATCGAGTCAGATGTCTTGATAATTTGTCTACAGGGAGTATTGATAATCTTAAGGAGATTATTTTTTTGCCTAATTTTGAATTTATTTATGGGGATATACGAAATTATTCAACTTGTGATGTGGCAATGAAGGATATAGATTATGTTTTGCACCAAGCTGCTTTGGGGAGTGTGCCTAGATCATTCAAAAATCCACAAATGTATTGTGAAAATAATGTTATGGGATTTTTAAATATTCTAGAAGCAGCAAAAAAGAATAAAGTTTTGAGGGTTATTTACGCTTCTTCGAGTTCTGTGTATGGTAACAGTTTAACAATGCCAAAGATAGAAGGAACAGAAGGAATGATATTATCACCATATGCATTGACAAAAAAAGAAAATGAAAATTGGGCAACAATATATACAAAGTATTATGAAGTAGAAACTATTGGTCTCCGATACTTTAACGTATTTGGGAGAGGACAAAATCCACATGGTATGTATGCAGCAGTGATACCTAAATTTATAAAAACAATCCAAGAAGGTAACAGGCCAGAAATTTATGGTGATGGGATGCAGAGTCGTGATTTTACATATATAAATAATGTTGTGAGTGCAAATTATTTAGCTTGTATTGCTTCTAAAGAGGCTGTTGGCAAATACTTCAATATTGCATCAGGAGAAAGAATTTTTTTGAATTCTTTATATAAAATAATAGCTGAATTTTATGATTTTAAGGAAGAACCTATTTACTTAGAAAGAAGAACAGGAGACGTTAGAGACTCTTTTGCGGATATTTCAAGTGCAAAACAATATTTGGGATATAAACCAGAATGGTCTTTTACTAAAGGATTAGAAGAAACTTTGAATTGGTATAATAAAAATCAAGAAAAAGAGCGAAGCAATATTAGTTGAAAGGAATTGTAAGATGAAATATGTTTTTATAATAGGTGCTGGAAACAGAGCATATGAATTGTTAATTAAGCCGTTAGAAACAGAGAAATACAGTGGAATGAAAATTATAGGAATATATGATAAAAATATACACAGAGCAAAATTACTTGCTTCTTACGCTCCTTATAAGATTCCGGTGTATAAAAATTTAGAAGAAGCGGTACATAATGAATCTATAAGTATGTTTTTGATAATGACACCTGATTATACACATGTTCCTATTATCAATGAAATTTTGAAAAATTCAAACGCTAAAGTTATTTGTGAAAAACCAATATGTATTTCGGAAGATCAGGTTATTGATTTATTAAGTTTACCCCAGATGCAACAGAAGAGAATAAATGTGTTATTAAATTCTAGATTTATGCCAATTAACTATACAATTAAAAAATTGTTAGATGAAAAGATAATTGGGACACCTTTAAGCGTAAGTTATAATTGGAATATCGATTTATCGCATGGTGTTGAATATTTACGAAGATGGCATAGTGATATTACTAAGTCGGGAGGGATGTTAGTACATAAGTCGTGTCATCATTTTGATTTACTTAATTGGTGGTTAAGTGATGTTCCAGAAAAAGTTTTTGCATATGGAAACCAATTATTTTATTATTCAAAAACTGAGTGTGCTGATTATTGTAGAAAATGTAGTGAAAAATGCAAGTTTAGAATGAATTCAATAAATAAGGATCTAATTAATGATATGTATTTTCAAGCGGAAAAATATGATGGATATATTAGAGATAAATGTATTTTTAAAAATAATACTATATATGACACAATATGTTTGCAAATAAAATATAAAAAACAGGAATTAGTTTCTTATACATTTAATATGTATGCTTCAGAAACCGTATGGTCTTTAAATATAGTGGGAACAAAAGGCAAGATTTCTATAGACTATAACCTCCAGAAGGATAGTAATGCTATTAATATAAAATTATTAACAGGTAAAGAAAGAAAAATTATGATTCAAGGAAACAAGTTAAAACATGAAGGCGCAGATTTAGAAATTCGAAAAAAATTATTTTCAGATAGTATAATACAACCAAAAGAAAAAATTTTGGGAAGCATGAAAGAAGGAATATTGGCATCAGCTATTGGGATTGGTGCAAATAAAAGTATAAAAAGAGGAGAAGAATATGAAATCTCGCAAATTATTAATTTGTAATGCTAAGATCTTTTTAAAGGACAAGATTATGCATGGAAATGTAATTGTTGAGAATGGTAAAATTAAAGAAATTGTTTCTCAATTAAATAATTTAGAAAATCATTATAAAGAAGATATTGTTTATGATATGAAAGGTCGCTATTTACTTCCGGGATTTGTAGATATTCATTGCCATGGAGGAAATAATTCTTCATTTATGGATTGTGAAGAGTCGGATTTTGAAAATATACTATCTTATTATCTTAAACATGGAACAACCACAATTTTTCCCACAACGTTATCGAGTGATGATCAACAGCTAATATTGTTTTTAGATACCTATGAGAACTATATTAAAAAAAATAGTTATTATAAAAAGATGATGGGCGGATGTCATTTAGAAGGGCCATATTTATCTATAGAAAAAGCAGGAGGTCAATTGCAATCTAAGTGTAAAGAGATGGATTTTTCATTTGCAGTGGATGTAATTAACAAATATTTATGTATAAAACGTTGGACAATAGCTCCTGAGATGGATATTAAGTACAAATTATCAACTTTATTGCGTGAAAGAAAGATTGTGGTAAGTGCTGGACATACTAAAGTTTTATATGAAGAGATGCAAGAAGCTTTTAAAAATGGTTATACACATATGACTCATCTATATTCGGGTATGAATAGTATGATTTATGTAGATAGTTTTCGAAAAGCGGGAGCAGTAGAGGCGGCCTTATTAGATCCAGATATTACGGTAGAATTAATTGCAGATGGAATACATTTGCCGTATCCTCTTATAGAGATAGTGTATAAAATTAAAGGACCAGATAAAATAGCAATAATTACAGATGGAATGCGAGGGACAGGAACAAAAGGGCAAAAAAGCGTTTTGGGAAATAGAAAAACGGGAATAAAGGTGATTATAAAAAAGGGCGTAGCTATGTTAGAAGACTATAGTTCTTTAGCGGGTAGTATTACGCCTCTAAATAAAATGTTCTTAGGTTTAGTTAATAATACGTCTATTCCAATTATAGATATTGTCAAGATGTGTTCATATTCACCGGCATGTATTATGGGTATTCAAAATACAGTAGGACTTATACAGCCAGATTATATTGCAAATTTTATTGATATGGATAACAACTGGAATGTTATTAATGTTATTTATAATGGAATGATAGTGTAATTTTAATTATTTTGGCATAGAAAACTGAGATATTAGTTTTGTGTTATAAGGGTGGAAAGAAAGAGTAATGGTTAAGTTTTTTTATATAGTGCGATTAACATTTCTAAGTAAATTTGCTTATATAAAAGCATTCTGGTTTGATATTGCAGGAACATCAATTTCAATTTATATATATTATTTCCTGTGGCAAACGGTATTTAAAGAAACTGAAAGTATTGCAGGTTTTACAATTACACAAATGACAACATATGTAGTACTAGCTAGGATTTTAGCTTCCCAGTTTTCAGGAGGAATTAATCGAGAGTTAGGAAGGTGGATTTATGATGGTACAATAAGCGTAGAACTTTTACGTCCATATTTTTTTCTTCAAACTCTATTAGCAAAACGTATTGGTGAGTTTATGTTTTTCGTTTGTTTTAAAGCAATTCCCATTGGAGGTTTGTACATCCTATTTTTTAAAGGAAACGGCGCAAAGAATATTATAAGCATTGTGACATTTTGTATTAGTATAATTCTTTCTATTATTATTATGTTTTTTTTAGAATGCTTAGTTGGTTTGTTGAGTTTTTATACATTAAGCGATTGGGGACTTGTATTTACAAAAAATGCGATATGTGCGCTACTTTCAGGAGGGATTGTGCCGCTTTTTTTATTTCCCAAATGGCTTGCAGTTATACTTAATTATATGCCATTTGCAGGAATGGTTTCAACACCGATTAATCTATTTTTGGGAAAATATAATGAAAAGGAAATTATATATGTTTTTATGACCCAAATAATTTGGATAATAGGATTAGGATTATTATTGTATATTTTTTATCGAAAGGCTATTAGAAACATAGTTGTACAAGGAGGATAACCATGAAAAGGTTAATTTTTTATTTAAAGTTGATATGTGAATATATGCGACTGGGAATAATTAAAATGACACAGTACCCTGTAGATACTATAATCATGTTTATTTCTATGCTATTAAGAGAAATAATGGGCTTAATTGGAATATTAGCAATTTCGGGAATAATAGGTGAACTAGGAGGTTGGGGAATTTATGAAATAGTATTATTATTTTCGATGTGTGCAATAATTGAATCTTTTGGTATGGCATTTTTTGATGGGATTTGGAGTTTGGATATAGGTGTTAGGAAAGGGAGAATGGATGCATACTATGTACGTCCGGTTTCAATATTTGTTCAAGTATTAGGATCAGTTCAACATTATCAAGCGATTATAAGTTTTTTTGTTTATATAGGAATGTTAGTCTTAGCAATAAATAAACTTAATATCTCCTTTTCGGTTGGAAATATATTTTTTTTAGTAGAATTTTTTGTTTGTGGAACAATAATTAATACAGGAATTTATACTATTTCTAATTCTTTGAATTTTTGGATTATTCAAGGGGAGAGTATTGCGGAGTTAGTGCATACATGCCGAGATTTTGCAAAATATCCGCTTCATTTATTTCCAACAACTATTAAGAGGGTATTTACATTTGTACTCCCATTTGGGTTTGTAGGATATTATCCGGCAGCTTTTTTTAGTGGGAAAGGAAGTGCAAATATTCCCGTGTCAATGTTTATTATAACTATTTTGGTTGCAAGTGTTGCGTTCTTTGTTTGGAAACGAGGGGTAAAAGTCTATGGAAGCACAGGAAACTAAAAAATATACTCAAGAGAAACAGATAGAAGTAAAAAATTTGGTTAAAGAATATCAAATAAAGAAAAATAAAGATACTTTTGTTAAAATGATGGGAGATATATTTTTCCCTGAATATAAAACTATTCGTGCTGTAGATAATATTAATTTTTCCGTATATAGAGGGGAGGCGGTAGGATATGTAGGCCCAAATGGTAGTGGGAAATCAACAACAATAAAAATGCTCTCAGGAATTTTAACACCAACAAGTGGGAGTGTAAAAGTTAATGGAAGAGAACCATATAAAAGGAGGATAGAGAATAATAAGGAAATAGGTGTTGTTTTTGGCAATCGTTCATTGCTTTGGTGGGATGTACCAGTTATTGAATCATATAGATTGTTTCAAAAGATGTATGAGATACCGGAAAAACAATTTCAAAAAAATTTAGATGAGTGTAAGCAAATTATGGGGATCGATAGTTACTTAAATATACCAGAGCGCCAACTTTCCCTCGGACAAAAAATGAGATGTAACATTACTGCGGCATTTCTTCATAATCCAAAAATTGTTTATCTGGATGAACCGACTATTGGGCTGGACAGTGAATCCAAGCAAAGTATTAGAAAGTTTATAAAGGAAATGAATAGAGAACGAAAAATGACAGTCATAGTAACTTCGCATGATTTTCAAGATATTGAAACACTTTGTAATAGAATGTTACTGATTAATAGAGGGAAAATTATTATAGACGATGATATTGAACAAGTGCAAAGAACTTTTATAAAAACAAAACGAATTCGATTTGAGGTAAGAAAGAATCCATGGGTTAATATAAATTCATTTTCTTTTCCAGGTGTAAATGTACTAACAATGTTAGAGAATGAAATTCTCTTGGAATATGATATAAACAAAGTGAGTAATATAGAGTTAATGGAATATGTAGCAAGGCAATGTGAAGTAAAAGATATATCAATTATAGAACCGGATATAGAAACAATTACACGATATATAATTGATAAAGATAATTTTAGTAACAAAATTTAATATAATAATACATAGAAAAGTTCCAAAATATTACAATATATGTTGTTGGAATATGAAATTTGTGTAAATATTTTAATGTAAGAAAAGCCCTTGTCTGGGTAATAGGAAATTAATGGTTTAATTGCTGGAGAATTATTTTTTTGATTTCGATGCGGAGAAGGTCTTTCACGCATTTTGGTTACAGGTGTAGTATTTTCATCTCATAAATGATAAAATTAATGTGATCATAAAGAAAGAAGATATACTGTGATATCTGCAGAATCTTCACTTGATCTACAAAGATTTTACACATTTGAACGTGAAATGGTTTCTATTAAAGAGAAATTTACTGAAATAAGGTTGCCAATTAATACGTGGATCCACGAATTCCGAAAAATATATGAGTAAAAGATATGGTACTGCTCATTTGTTCATTGAACAGTATAAACAGTCAAAACTACAGGAACTATCCTGCTTTGTATCAAGTTCAAGGAGAAGATCCAGTAGATAAACACAGTTGGTTTTGTAATGTTTATTGCAAGCTTTCAGAGAGTACCCCAAAGTTTGTGTAAACCTTCAAACTGATGTATAGATACCAGTTTGGAGGTTTATTTTATGGAAAGAAAAAGATTTATCATAAATACGGGCTATTGAGCGTTTACATTAAACAGGAAAATAGGTAATATGTTTAATTTGAAGGGCTTCTATATTATCCATATGCAATAACTTTTATTAATGAATTTCTTTGTTCTTATGTTAATTTTACATATTTATATTTCTTATAGCATATATGTGAAGATGCAGTAATGCATTTAGTACAATAGAAGGAAATAATATACCTATTGTTCATTTATGAAATTGCTGGAAACAAGTAATATGATCTTGGAGTGATACAAATGAGAAGTAATTATTATGAAGTGGGAAATAGAATCCGTTTATTAAGAGAAAGAAAACGATATACAAGGGAAAATTTAGCAGAAAAAGCGGGAATTTCATCTAAGTTTTTGTATGAAATAGAAATTGGAGCAAAAGGATTTTCGGCGGACACTCTATGCAAATTAGCAGAAGCTCTAGAGGTTGATACAGATTATATTCTTTTTGGGAGAAGTAAGGAGAAACTGAATATCGAAATGAATTCCTTTTTAAGTAGTTTATCTGACAGAGACAGAAAGTATCTATTGGAGATTATTGAACTTATTCATAAAATAGCAAATTCATAAAATAACAAATCGCGTACGGAATTTTATGCTGATATAAACATATTTTTAGTGAAAGTTTTCGTCTTGTATGTAGTCATAAAAACAGTTATCCCAAGTCCTAGGATAGAATTGTAAAGGATTATATTATCAAATGATAAGAGGAAAGGAATATCTATTTCTAAATTATATTCAATAAGATATTCCTTCAAAAAGCTACGGCATTAAGTGCGCTTCCATGTTCCGGTTTAGACAGAAGGTAATTTATATAATCAAAAATGTGTACGTTATCATTTCAATAATATATGAACGAATCGCAAGTGATTGATTTTTGACTCTACTTCGTTTTTTTAAATGGACAGTCAAGTGTTTTTTTGTTTCTAAAGAGTTACTATAATATTTTAATTTTGGAGAAAGTAAAAGATTCTGTGACATTAGTAGAAGGGCACGTTATAAACGATATTCAATTTATGTAGTAAAACGGATTAAGTAATATAAGTGAAATAATAATGGATATGGGTAATTTCGAACTAAAGATGTAGTATTTATATAAATAATGGTACTATTAAGTTGTAATTAAATTAATATAATGGTAATAATTGGAACGTAGTGTGCTCAGATATAAACAGATTTTTTTTGGACTGTATATCAAAGAACGTCAAAATACTTTAAACATCAAAAAGGTATGAAAAAACCTAATTGTTTCATGAGCTGGCTATTATAAGTATGTTTCACATAAATCATCTTCTGGAGATATAGAAAATCAGGTATTTTGCGAAGAAATCAAGAAAAGATTTAAGGAACATAGAGGACGCTATGGTTCTTTGTGTATTGTCAAAATTTTAGAAAACCAAGGACTGAATGTAAATAGAAAATGTGTTTCACATTTTATGCGGCTCATGGGACTATGTCCTATGCTTTTAGGAAATTACTGGGCGGTTGCGGTAATGGTAATCAATCATGCATGATTGCGAAATATAGTCTGATACATGGAGAGATTTAATACTGCTATGAGTGTTAAAAATATCCATGAGAAAAATATCAGCACATTGATGAATATGACTCTTTTATCACGCATAGGAGCCAAAAAGCAGATTTAGAAAAGGCGGAAAGCATAGGTATTGAGCAATAGAATCTTGGACATCAGGAAAAAAGACAAATGTTTTTACTTACTTTCTAACTATAATAGGGGTGGGTAGAAAAATTTCTTTTATGTAGCAGTCAATTTATTAGAACTATCGGAGTTGCAAGGAGCAATAAAGCAAATACAATCAGATGACTAATTGGTTTTATTACCAGTTGAGGCACATTACTTGTATGTGGTAGAGCTGTTTCAAAAGATTGCCGCCAGAAGAAATATAAAATTAAAACTTATCAAAAAAGAGTCATATACATCTTGTTCGTCTTTGCTGATAGGCAATCAAGGTAGAAAAGTCCTAAAATGGGTTTCCGCTCATTCCAATTTTGAGAGAAAAAATTTCTGTTCTTTCAGGGGTGTGACTACAACTTCGGACACATTGTCCACTAGTCGGAGTGTGGGATGGGGGCTGGGGATTTTTATATACACCCTGTCTGCTGATGAAACCGGTTCTGTGTTTGTAGTTTTGTCATGCAATTATAGTTATGTTTTCATGCTACTTCAAACGACTTAGCCTCCATGTTATCAATGCTTTTTTGCGGCGACGCCGTCAGAGCGTATAACACACTACATTTTGAAAGTAAAGTCGTGTGCCAAGGAACAGGCCCATTGGGGGATCACGGACAACAAACAGGCTGAACATCGCACTCTTTTCTTGTGCATAATGTTTAGCCTGCTTTGTCGTCAGCCTTCCCTTTGGTGGGGAATAAAAAGTTGGCAGTTTTTTCTCGAGGATTTCATAATAAAATCAAGAGAAGAAGAGGGTACTCAAAGTGGAATGTAAATATGACCATGAATACAAAGTACAGACAGTTAAGCCGAAAAAATCGGCGGTGTTAAAGAATTAGGAATCTCGGAAGGAACTATCAATACCTGACTGAAAGAAGCCTGGGCTGGTAAATTTGATATTGGGAAATATTCTCATACCTCTACCAGTGCATTAAGAATGTCAGAAGGTATTATTATGCTGTGTTAGCGTGTAAAGGACCAGGAAAAAGAAATCCGCAGTTTGAAGGAGGAAACCAATTTTTAGAGGAGGGCGACGCTTTTTAGTCCGCTAGCCACCGGAACACAGTAAAAAACAACAAATGATCTTTTTGGCTTTTAAAACACAGGACGGTAGGATCAAGGGTAAAATCACATCCTGTTGCCGTATGCTTGGTGTTAGTCCACAAAGCGCGAACAGTGTCGGAGGCTACTGCCATGATAACGTACGATGTGAGAGCATATGGGACGGATGAAGACTGAGTCTCTCTATGACTGCTACAATATGGAGCGGATGACAGTAGAAAAATTAAGGGTACTCATCTGGAGATATTCCCTCAGCTACCGAAAAAACCGGACGATCTGCTCAGCCAAGAAAGGGCTTCCTTCTATGATAAATCGTGGACACTCTGATGAGGTTTTGGAGCTGACAGTCAGTTATGTCCTTGATAGAAATGTGTCAAATAATCTCGACAATATCACCCTGTCATAAAGTATTCTCCCCCTCTTTTTAAATTATGATTTTCAAGAAAATGTAGAGTATTTTGTCCAGCCTGATGATAAGGAAATATGATTTCAGAACAAATAACGTAACGAAACTTGTATTTATGAAATCCCTCAGAACTTTCAATACAAGATTTTACTTCGTTTTCTTACGTTATGTTCAATCTTCCTGTACAGAATAAGCACGAAAAATGACAGATTAAGTCAAATATATTGAAGAAAAATGGGTAATAAACTAGTATGATAATTAATTATTTTTACATATTAAAAAGAAATGAGGATGCTAATATGGACTTGAAAAAAATTTTATTAACAAAAGTTGCAAAGGTAAGTGAGTATACAGCAGAGCAAGGGGATGGATGGCCTACCTACTGGGGATTTCACGAGATTATTCCAGATTCTGATATTAAGACTATTTTAGCAAAAAAGAAAAATGAAAAAAAGAATGATAAATAAACGAATAGTCTGGATATAATAGGCAATCGTAGAAAATCGTATGCGCTTTCAATTATGTAAACATAATAAGGATTACATTGAGCGCATTTTTTATTTATGGAAAGATAAACAGCATTGTCAAAATTCGTCTTGATCAGAACATCCGTGATTTGAAATAGTGTATTCCCCCAAGTGAGCGTTACCAATGAGGGACTGACTATCAGTTTATTAGATGGATGCAAAGTATAAGAAAGAAACTGATATAGTCTATTATATTAATTCTATAATTAATTTTAATGATAAGGTTGAAATGGAATTAAAATGATAATTGATATGAGAACTCGTAATGAATTACTAAAAGTATGTAAGGAGTTTTTCATACTTATATTTATTAGTTTGATATATAAGTGAAAGGGAGAAAAACTATGGAGCAAATAATAATTGGAGTGTCAGGTGGATCTGGAAGTGGAAAATCTTGTTTTTGTAAACAATTTGTAAAACTATATAAAAAAAACGAGGTTATATTGATTTGTGCTGACCGTTATTTTAAAAACAAACTTCCTAAAATGATTTCGCCATTGACACAAAGGGAGTACGATGATTGGAACAGCTTAGAATCAGTTGACTACGACGCTCTTTTGGTGGATTTAAAGAAGGCTACAAAGACGAGTGCAAAAATAATTATTGTAGAAGGTGTAAATATTTTTTCCATTAATAAACTAAGAGAAATACTGCAATTAAAAATTTTCATTGATACAGATATTGAATTAAGGCTTTATAGACGTATAAAACGAAATATGAAAGAATTTAATATGAAAATGGATGACATTGCTACCTATTTTATAGAGTCTGCAAAGTATCAAGAAGAAAAATATTCTATTTCAACAAAAATATATGCTGATATTATATTTAATGGAGCTAAAAATTTTGATATACCGATCCAATTTTTAGATTCATATATAAAAAATATATAGTTTTTATCCTTGAGTTAATAAAACTAACTAATCGTTGAAAATAGGAAAAATAGAAGAAAGATAAAGGACTCAAAATGCAAAAGTTAAAAGATTTATATCAGACAGATCAAGGTGTACATTGTCAGTTCTCGTCTTTAGCAAATGTTGTAAATTATTATAACCCTAACATCAAATCATCAAATCTCTTTTTTAATGGTGGCTATTTTAAAACACATTACCGTTTTGAAGAAGGACAGTGTTTATCAGATATTCGATTAACAAATGAATTCGGTAAAATTTATAAAAAATTCTTTTTAAAAAACCAAATCAAAAATCAAATTATTGAATATCAAGAAAATGAGAATGAGTTTCGAAATTATATAAAAAATGAGGTGGATAACTTCCGGCCTGTCTTAGTTGCGGTTATGACAAACTATTTAAATTACAGTTCTAGTTATCAAACCGGATATACAAATAAGCATTTTATAGTTATTTTAGATGTTACTAAAAATGGTTATATAATTAGTGACTGCTATGTTCCAACACACCCCAGTTCATTATTTGTAGGTGAAATCGAAAAAGAAGTATTTTGGAATGCGTTTTCTGCTTTAAAAAAACCAATTATATCGTTAGAAAGTGAGAAAATTTCTAAATTACAAGCAACGAATAATAAAAAATTTCATATAGAATCAAATAATTTTGAGGACGAAGAGCTATCCATTTTTGCTAATGATTTAAGGAGACTCCCAGAATTGTTTTCAGAAAAGGAAATCTATGAACAAATACCAAGCTTATGCTTTAAAATACAATTTGATTCTATTATACCAGCTCGTAAAATGTTACTTAAGGCGTTTGATGAATATCCATCTGGAGTTGGCACTGTATATAAAGAAAAAGTGCAAGAATTTATATATCGATGGCAGAACATTGTTTATATCTTAATAAAAATTTCTCGTCGATTATCGCAACAGAGTCTTAATAGATTAAATGAGTCGGTCTTATCTCTGCTGGAAGATGAAAAACGATTTTTTAAAAGTGTCATGGAGGAAAATTGAAATGTCAGTATTCGATATTACTAATCGATGTAATTTAAAGTGTATATATTGTTGTAGAGGAGAAAGTTTAAATAAACAAGTTGATGAAGTATCCACAGAAGATGTTTTAAATACTATAAAACAAATTGTTGATATTCGAGGGAATTTTATTGTCTTACAGGGGGGAGAACCTCTTATAAGAAAAGATATAGTTGATATTTTGAGCAAAATGAAGGAATATAAGAAAGTTATTCCAGCTAAATATTTCAATGATTTAAAAAACCTGCTGAAATTGCAGTTGCCCGCAGAACGATTCGGCATGCAGTATAAAAAAATTTTAGTTCGGCAAGGCTTGCCGATGTATTTTGTATCAACAAATGGGACCATCTATTCAAAAAATATAGAAAAAGCGTTATATGAAAGCGGATTTGCAGTAGACATATCTTTGGATTCGTTTGATAAAGAAATAAATGAAAGAACTAGAATTGGAATTCACCATGATACTGTATGTGAAAATATTAAAAAGTTTTCAGAACGACTTCCGGTTAGTATTTCCTGCACTGTTACAGAAGAAAATGTTGATACAATAGACGAAATGATTGATTATGCCTATCGTTTTGGAGCAATATCAGTGAAGTATTCTCCAGTGATCATGGTAGGAAATCGTAAAGAAAATGATGAGAATTTCCGCTTTAGATATTTAAAAGCTTTGGATAGAATTTTAGATATTTTCCCAAACTATTCAGAAAAATTATATCTTACAATCAAGATATACAAGCATTGTTTGAATGATTCATATGGAAAAGCTGTTTTAGAAAAAATCCTCGCAACTCCTAACATTATGCTTGAGATACACGAATGTGCTGCCTGCATAAAGCTAAAAGAATTGTATATAGATCCTAAACTTAACGTATATGGTTGTGCTTCAATGAAGAATGATCCTTCCTTATCGCTTGGAAATTTATACGAAAAATCTTTAGTGGATCTTTGGAAAAGTGAAAAGCGGTTGTACTTAAAACAACAATTATCTAAACATATAGAACAAGCAGGTAAGTATGGAGGGTGTACTGCTTCTTCCTACATTATTCAAAAAGATACAAGAAGGCAAAAAGATGATTAGTTTGATAATTCCTACATACAATAAACTTCCTAGATTAAAATTGACCTTAGCTTCCATTAACTTCCAAACCATTGACAGAAGCAGTTTTGAAGTAATAGTGGTAAACGACAATTCCTCAGATGGAACAAAAGAGTATTTAGAAACGCAATCTTTCCCCTTTAGAATAAGGGGATTACATTTATCTGACAATAAAGGGAGATCGGCAGCCAGAAACGAAGGTCTTGGTAAAGCACAAGGAGATATTGTGATTTTCGTTGATGATGACTTAATACTTTCCCCTGAATATTTGAAAAATCATGTACTACTTCAAAAGGAGTGTCCAAGATGTGTACATGGGAAAATAATTGATATTTTTCCATTGGCTTATTTTAAAGATCCATCTAAAGGTATTCTATATGAAACAATAGATGAAAGCAGGAAAATGGACAACTTTAAGAAAAGATGTATATCGGTTGAAGACATTTTCAATGATTTTGAAAGAAAAATTGCAAGGTATAAGACTACTTCGTTTATGGAAGAAACAATTCATAAAATTTTAGAAAGAGAAGAAAGCAAATATCATTGGATAGGTATGACAGGAGGGAATTTCTGTTGCCCTAAAGAATGGGTGATAGAGGCAGGTGGGTTTGACGAAAATTTAGGAAAGGAATGGGGCTGCGAGGATTTTGAATTGGGATATCGGTTATGCAAAAAGTATCCTATTATTTACTCCGATCAGTGCGTGAATTATCATATTTCACATTATCGCTATGATTTGAACGAAAAGTTAAAGAAAGCTTTTTCATATTTTTATAAAAAGCATAAAGATGAGGAAATCGTTCATATGTGCAGGTATCTATTAAAAGAGATTGATTATGACAAGTTGTTCACTTAGAAAGGAAATATTGCTATGAAGAAGAGAGAAGTTTGGTTTGATGCAAGAGATTTAGAATTAGATAATAATATTTTAAGTCTGGTATTTGAAAAAAATTTTGATCATTTGTTAATTCGTCCTGAATTGTATAAAAAAGAAATATTGCCAAAAAGAATGTCGATTGCTGTTCATGTAGAGAAAATAGAACAGTTGGATGAATTAGAAGATGTAATTATATTTTCAGAAAACGAAGAAATTTTAAGAGAAGCAAAAGAAAAAGGCTTACCAAGCGCATTATTTAAAGTAATTACAAACAAAGATGATTTAGAATATGTCTATAAAAACGGCGCTTTTTATGATTATGTATGTGTGTTGTTTTATGAAACGACAAATATTCCGCTTGAATTGCTTATCGCGGCATTTCAAAAAAAGAATTGTGTATTAATGAAATTTGTAAATAATGTGCAAGACGCTGAAATAGTATTTGGGGTTATGGAAAAAGGAAGTGACGGCATTATTTTTACATCACGGGAAATGATGGAAATAGAGGAGATGAGTAAACTGATCGAAAAAGCAAATCAGGTGCAATTAAATTTAGAAACCGGAAAAGTAGTAGATATTAAACATATTGGAATGGGATGCAGAGTATGCGTTGATACAACGTCAATTTTAGATAAGAATGAAGGAATGTTAATCGGATCCACTTCAACAGGAGGAATATTGATAAGTTCAGAAACTCATCATCTCCCTTATATGGAATTAAGACCATTTCGAGTTAATGCGGGGGCAGTTCATTCATATACATGGTTTTTTGATGAAACCATATATTTATCAGAATTGAAATCAGGTATGCAAGTAATGGCTGTAAATACAGAGGGAAGAGGACGAGCGGTAAGTGTCGGAAGGAAAAAAATGGAAATACGGCCATTACTAAAGATTGAAGTGGAATCAAAGTCTGGAAAAAGGATTAATGTAATCGTTCAGGATGATTGGCACATTCGTATTTTAGGACCAAAGGGGAAAGTGCATAATGCCTCAGCCATAAAAATTGGAGATGAATTATTAGCATATTTTTGCGAAGGCGGAAGGCATGTTGGTATTAAAATAGATGAGTTTTTAGAAGAAGAATAAATGAGTGTCAGGGGTGCGTAATGAGTAAAAAAATTAGAATGAGACGTCTTTTTAATTATAATTCAGATAAGACTTTTTTGCTGCCAATTGACCATGGGATTACCCTTGGTCCAATAAAGGGAATAAATTCGTATTGTGATACTGTAAAGTTAGCTGCGAGCGGCGGAGTAGATGCTGTTATTGCTCATAAGGGGACAATTAAAAAACTAATAGAGGAAAATATATATGGTTCATATAGTTATATAATGCATTTATCAGCTTCTACAGCTCTTGCTCCATATAGTGAGAAAAAAGTGCTGGTTACGCAGGTAGAAGAGGCGTTGACGTATGGTGTTGATGGAATATCGATTCATGTTAATCTGGGCGGAGAAGACGAAGCGCAGATGTTGAAAGATTTTGGATATGTTTCAAATGAGTGTGAAAAGTGGGGAATTCCATTATTGGCCATGATGTATGCAAAAGGGGCAGAAAATGATCCCAATACTACATCACACCTTATAAAAGTAGCGCAAGAAATGGGAGCTGATATAGTAAAAATCAGCTATAATGGCGATTTAGCAAATTTGGAAGATTGCATTTCCAATACAGGAATTCATACAGTTTTGGCAGGTGGAAATTATTCAAATAATGTAAAAGAATTATTGACAAGAATTGATCAAGCAATTACATATGGTTTTTCGGGAGTCGCAATCGGAAGAAATATTTTTCAGTCTAATCATATTCAACAATTAGCAAAAATGATTAGTAGTATTCTAAACAGTGAGGAAACTTTAGAGGCATGTTTAAAAAAGGTGGAGGAATTAGGGAATGACTATTTTTAGTACGCTATTACAAAATGTTAGAACCATGCCTAATAAAATATGTATGAGAGAAGGTGACAACGAAGTTAGTTACAAGAGACTATGGATGCAAATATGTAATATGGCTTTTTACTTGCAAAAACAATCAAACAGTTCAGATAAAATTTTAATCATGCTCCCTAATTCGCACAAATTTATTGTGTTATTGTTTGGGGCGATGTTAGCAAAAAGGGTTCCAGTAATTGCTGATCCAAAACTTTCATACGATATTAATGAAATTATTGATGAAAATTCAATTCGATTAACCGCCCTTGCGAATGATATTCATGTGAAGGGGATCTGCGTTAATGAGTTGGAAAAGATAACAGATGATTTATTTTCTGACATTATTAATGAAGATAATGTAGATAATTTAGTTCATTCTATTGATATTATGCTTACAGATGTTGCATTAATACTTTATACATCGGGGTCAGTGGGACGGCCTAAAGGTGTAATTCTAACACATGAAAGTTTATTTGAAGCTTTTCAAAATTACCAAAGAACTGTAAGTATTACAAAAGAAGATACATTAATGGGTGTGACTCCTTTTTATCATTCTTATGCACTGGGAAGCTGCTTGATAGAAGGTATTTGTATTGGTGCATGCATTGAAGTCGTTAATGAATTTACGCCACGCAAGGTGCTGGAAATTTTGCAGGATAAAAAGATTACAGTTTTTCATGGTGTTCCATATATGTACCGATTATTTAATCGAATATTACAAAAGAAAAAGTACAACTTGGATAATCTTCGAATATGTATATCTGCGGGTGCAAAGCTGGATTCCGATATCGCACGTGAATTTTACAATATCACAGGAAAAGTGATACATCAAGAATATGGCAGTACAGAAAGCGGTACCATTGCGATTAATCTCTGCGATGATCTGGAAAGCAATATAAAATCAGTAGGGAAACCTTTGACTGGAGTAGAAATCAAAATTATAGATGGAATTTCACTCATAAAAAGCAAGGGAAGAGGAATTGGATATGTTGGAGATGAACTTTTCCAAGGTGAATGGTATGACACGGGTGATATTGTTGATATAGATGAAGAAGGATATATCTATATTAAAGGAAGAGAAAAAAGAATGATAAATTTGGCCGGAGTCAAGGTTAATCCTCTTGAAATCGAAGAAGTTATCAAAAAGCATCAGAGCGTAAAGGAGGTTCTAGTTAGATCAGTAAAGCATCCAAGGTACGGAGAAGCCATTCAGGCTCTCGTTGTAGTACAAGAAGATTTAGATGCGGATGACCTAAAAAAATTCTGCAGCAGATTTCTCCCTCCAATAAAAATTCCCAAGATCATTTCGTTCACAGATAATTTGGAAAAAACTCAGCTTGGGAAAGTTAAAATGCAACAAAATAATTAGAGAAAGGGAATTAGTAGAATGATTCATAACGATGCTAAGAGAGCATTTTTATATCCAACAATGCGTTGTAATTTAAAGTGTGCGATTTGTTACTCAGGTGCTCATAAGCCAATAGTACAAGAACGTATGAAAGAGGAATTAACCTTTGAAGAGTACAAAATGGTAGTGGATAAACTATATGGTGTGGGAGTACGGATTTTTGATATCAGTGGCGGAGAACCGTTATTATGTGAATTTATATATAATTTAATCAGATATATTAAATCGTATAGAGATACACAAATTTATCTCGTTAGTAATGGAACGCTGATCGAAAAAGAACTAAGTAAAATAGCAGAAGTTATTACGATGATAGACCGTTTTCAAATTTCTATTGATTCGAGCAATAAAGAGATACATGACGAAATGCGTGGAGTAAAGGGGACTTTTGAAAGAGCAGTAAAAGGTATCCAATTATTACAAAGCTTAAATTATGATGGGATCGGAATTAATAGTGTCATAACAAGCAGAAATGAGAGTACGGTTATAGAACTTTTGAATTTTGCAAAAAAAATGAATTTGAGTAGGGTGCAGCTACTCAGGTTCATTGATGTTGTTGAAAAGCAACAAAATGTAAACCATAATGTTGAAAAAGACGATTATATGAAGATATATTATATCGTCAGTGAATGGGTAAAAAAATATAAAAATACGAAACTTCAAAAGAAGCTTTCGATAGAATTAGTCTTACCGGGATGCCTCTGGAGAGAGAGCTTAAAAATACCTAAGACGAGAGTAGTAACTTCAAATGATATTTCTTTATATGTACAATATGATCCATTTCATGGATGTCCTGCATTTAAAAATAGTATTGTAATTACGGCATATGGAGATATTACCGGATGTACAGGGCTTGTAAATATAAAGGACTTTCATTGTGGGAATATAAAAGAAGAATCAGTTCAAGAAATGGAAGAAAAGTTTTCAAAAAAGATTCAGTTTATTAAAGAGAGAGAAGAATATTTAAAAACAAAAGAACCTTGTTCTAAATGTAAAGAATATAATAGTTGCAAGGGGGGATGTATTGCGGCGACTTATAATTATTACGGAAATACTGGATATGCAGATCCCACATGCATACAGCATGCTTAGAAAGGAGGAATGATATGATTTTACCATCAACATTTATATTTAGGGGTGGAATTGAAGGGGAAACTTCAATGGAACATATCATTGACGTACTAAAGAAATCTAATATAAATTTCTTTGAGGCAGGATTTACACAAAGTGGAGCTATCAGTATGGAAAGCACTCCTGAGTCTTTAGAAAATGTTTTAAAGCTACTCCAACAGAATAAGATGAAAATTATGGCTATGTCTACAACTTTGCTAAGCGGACAAGAATTTTGGACGCCCTCCGGAAACTTGAATATGCAAGTTGTCCAAATTGTTAAGAAAATGATAGATGTAGCTTCTTTCTTAGAAATTCCTTATATTTCTATGCACTGTAGTGACGAAAAAAACATGCAGTTTGTAGGCTATAAAGAAGCCGTACAAAATGAAATGAATTTTTTCACCGCCTTGTCAGATTATGCTCAAAAAAGAGATGTTGTAATCTGTTTGGAAAATAGTATTAGCGGAGTATTATGTTATCCAAATGACGTGTTGAGCTTTATTGAAAAAATAAATTCATCGGCTTTAAAAGTATGCTTAGATACTGGCAATTCTATTTATTCTGGGATGCCAGAACGTTGGATATCTTGTTTGAAAGACAGAATTCAAATTGTACATTTTTCTGACGTAAAAATAAGAAGGCTAAGGGGTATTATTACAGAATTTGTAGAACCGGGCAAGGGTTTGATTGACTTTCAAAAAGTATATAAGCAACTTATGGATCATGGATTTGCTGGCTGGGTAGTTTTAGAATCTTTTGGTCGTGCAAACCAGGATGATCAGGAGGTTGTCGCTACATTATTAGATAGATTTCAATATATAAAATAAAGTATTTTTAGAACTTAATTTAGCATCAAAACAAAAAAGATCTAATGTAAAGAAAGTTCAAGTGTACATAAATATAATTACAGTTTAGGAGAAAAAAATGAATAAATTTAAATATGAAGACATTGAGAATGAGATAAAGAAAATTTTTATAGAATTATTGCAGTTAGACAAAAAAGTTGACGAATTAGATAGTAATGAGAATTTGTTCCTGGAAGAATATGGGTATAGTTCTATTGACGCATTAGAATTGATAATTATGATTGAAGATGCATTCGAAATTGCAATTCCAGAAGAAAAGTTAAATACGGATTTATTAGAGAGTGTTAAATCGTTGACAGATTATGTTTATTCATTATTGCAGGACAAATAGGTGAAGAAAATGCGAAATAGTTTATATACCAATTTTTATGAATCAGTAAAGAGGTATCCTGATAGGGTAGCAATATGTACAGAACAAAAACAACTTAGTTATCTTGAGCTCAACAATCGTGTAATTGCAATAGCAACAAATCTTAAAAATTATATAGATGATACCCAATCTGCGGTAGGTATTTTGTTAAGTCGTTCGCCAGATTTAATTGCATCGATTCTTGCAGTTAATATGCTTGGAATTAGTTATGTTCCTTTAGATGTGACGATGCCTGAAGATAGAATTCACTATATCATTCAAGATAGTGATATAAGTGTTCTTATTACAGACGAATCTAATAAGGAACACTTCCATGGGAAAACGACAGTTCAAATCGAAAAGCTTTGCGAAACAAAAAAATCTTACATTGAACCCCAAAGTGGCAAATATGTATATAGAATATATACATCAGGATCAACGGGGAATCCGAAGGGAGTTGTTATAACTAATCACTCTATTCTAAATTTTTTTGATGGTTTGGATGAAGCGATTGATTTAAAAGATGTTTCGAGAATGCTTTGCCTAACAACCGTTTCGTTTGATATTTTTGTATTAGAAGCATTTTATGCATTACATTGTGGTTTATCTATTGTTCTAACAGCAGATGGAATAGAGTCAAATCCTAAAATGATCAGTTATTATATAGAAAAGTATTGTGCAGATGTTATCCAAATGACTCCATCAAGGTTGCGTATGCTTAGAGAATATGACAAAAATTTAACATGTTTGTCTAAAGTGAAAGTACTTTTGGTTGGAGGAGAAGTTTTCCCTTCTGATTTATTACATGAGCTACAAAACAAGACATCAGCAAAGATATATAACATGTATGGACCAACAGAAGCGACTGTTTGGTGCTTTATAGCTGATTTGACAGAAAGTAACCGTGTTCACATTGGACAGCCTATGAAGAATGTTTCATATAAACTTGTAGGGGATACAGAGGATACAGGAGAGTTATATATTTCAGGTGAATGTCTTGCAGAGAAATACTATAATAATCAAGAGCTTACAGATGAAAAATTTATCTTTTCCTCCGATGGAAAAGTCAGATACTATAAATCAGGAGATTTTTGTAAGAGGAATTCTTATGGAGAGCTTGAATGTATTGGCCGGTTAGACAATCAGATAAAAATACGGGGATATAGAGTGGAAATAGAAGAGGTAGAAAACACTATTTGCAGCTATGATTCTGAACTTCAATGCATATGCTTTCCAGAAGGAGATCATGGTTTAATTTGTTATTATGTATACGAAAACAAGTTGGATCAAACAAAACTCAAATCGTTCTTGAGTAAAAAACTACCGGCATATATGATTCCCTTTAAGTTTGTGCAAATAACAGAATTAAAATATACAATCAATGGAAAAATAGATAGAAAGTTTCTGAAATCGCACATTCAAGAACTTATAGTTATGCCAGAAAACATTACAGAAAAAGTAGTTGTAGAGAACCCGGAGTTTGAAAAATTAGCAAGGATTTTTCATCAATTGAATAATCAATATAATGAGATAAGCTTAAACACTAGTTTACAAGAAATGGGGATCAACTCAATTGATTTTATTTCTTTAATTGTAAAAGTAGAAGATGAATTCAATATCATATTTGAAGATGATAAATTGGACATGACGAAATTTCCCAATATATTGTCTTTGTTTAGCTATATTCAGCAGCAAACTAATAAGACGAGGTGAGATGCATGAATGCGATATCAGTCAAAAATCTTAATAAAGTGTTTACATATTATGAAAAAAAGGAAGGATTTCAGCATTCACTTAAAAATCTTCTTGTTAGAAAACAAAAAACTAAAGAAGCTGTAAAAAATATAAGTTTTGATATTGATAGTGGTGATATTATAGGATTTTTAGGTCCAAATGGAGCAGGGAAAACAACAACATTAAAAATGTTGAGTGGAATTTTATATCCGACTAGCGGAGAAGTACATGTTTTGGGATATTGTCCATGGAAGCGGCAGAAGGAATTTAAAATGAAGTATTCTATGGTGTTAGGGCAAAAAAGTCAGTTATGGCCAGATTTACCTGCTTCAGAAACATTTCGATTAAACCAATACATTTATGAAGTAGATGAAAGAAAATGCAAAATGCTTTTAGACGAACTTACAGAATATTTAGATGTAAAACATTTGCTAAATGTACAGGTTAGACGTTTATCACTAGGTGAAAGGATGAAACTTGAATTAATAGCCTCTTTAATTCATTCTCCGCAATTAATATTTTTAGATGAACCCTCTATAGGCTTAGATTTAGTGTCCCAAAAAAAAATTCGTTCCTTTATTCGATACTGGAATGAACAATATAAAACAACTGTAATGATTACTAGTCATTATATGAAAGATATTGAGGATTTATGTGAACGAGTTATTGTAATTAACGGTGGGGAAAAACTCTATGATGGAAGTTTAAGCGATGTTAATTATATGTTTAAGGACATCAAAATTGTAAATTTAGAACTATCAAGCGAAATAGACGATATGAAGTTAGGTAAATTTGGTGTAATTACAAAAAAAGATGGACTGAATTGTACAATGGAAGTCAATAGAGAAAACTTGCATGAATTTATCGGTTATGTAACCCAAAAACTTAATATTAAAGATATAAGTATTTCGGATATTCCAGTAGAAAAAGGAATTGAATTACTTTACC
>OBVA01000125.1_pt1 | contig 37797 bp, 34 predicted proteins | sample 1495021 | NCBI WGS metagenome assembly OBVA01 (sample SAMEA2579965, study PRJEB22360) | human gut metagenome | biome: human gut; feature: human-associated habitat; material: faeces | place: Denmark | collected 2008/2010
CGAGGCTTTCAGGCGGGGGGCGGGTCCAAATACGGCAGCCGCTGATAGTGATGCGACTGCCTCGGCCGCTGTCGAGCCGAGCGAGATTCACAAGGTGCCCGGCGTGTTCGACCCGGCCGGTCGAATCGTTTGCGGCGGCAAGGTCGATCGCGCCGCCCGATATATCGCGCCCACCGTGCTATACGGCACGTCACCGGATGCGCCGGTAATGAAGGAGGAGATTTTCGGGCCGATTCTGCCGATTCTGGTGGTCGAGGATGCCGAGTCCGCAATCCGATTCATCAACAAGCGCTCTCGACCGTTGGCTGCGTACGTGTTCTCGCGCGATCACGAGGTGCGGCTGACTTTCGAACGTCAGACCAGTTCCGGTGCTCTTGGATACTCGCTGCCGTTAGGCCATCTGCTTTCCAGCCGACTGCCGTTCGGCGGTGTGGGCGATTCCGGTATCGGCGCCTACCGCGGCAAAGAAGGCTTCCGCACGTTCAGCCACGTCAAAACCGTGGTTACCAAGCCGCAGTTCCCCGACACTCTGCGCCTCGTGTACCCGCCCTTCAATGAAGCCAAGGCCAAACTGTTCAACATCATCGCCAAATTCAGCTAGCGTGATATCGCTCGCTGATATTGGGTGATGGCGTTGTCATAGTGACGTTCGCTGTCCCGGCAGCCACGTCAATCGATTGATTCGTGTACCGGGCCAGATTTTTCTGTCCTGGTATTTGATTTCGAGTCATTTTCTGCTTACCGGGACAAAACTGACGCCGAAAGTATCGTCCGCGTATTACGAAAATGGCGGAATAGTGCGGTTTTGCATGGAAGGGAATTCCAAATATTCCTATATTCGAGGTGTTCAACTGTCCTGGTTTGCGAAAAAGAGCCGAAATCGGCTACCGGGACAGAAAAATCTGGCCCGGTGGCCACGTCAATCGATTGACATGGCCACCGGGACAAAAATATGCGGCAGATGCGCCGCTTCTGTTACTTCAGGGCTTTGAAGCCGATGTCGTGGCGGTAGAACAGTCCGCGCAGCTCGAGCTTGTCGATGATCGCGTAGACCTTGTCTTGGGCGGACTTGATGTCCGGGGCGGAGGTTTCGACGAGCAGGACACGGCCGGAGTTGGCAATCAGACCACCCTTGTCGTCGGAGGTGACGCCGGCATAGTAGACATGCGAATTCTCGTCGACCTTGATTTCGGGCACACGGGCACCCTTGATGACATTCTCCGGGTAGCCGTTGGAGGCGATGACCACGCCGAGGGTGGCGTTGGACTCATTCCACGTGAATTCGGGGGTCTCGCCGTCGAGAATGGCGGAGATGCCGGCACCGAGGTCGGAGGTGAGCTTCGGGAGCACGACTTCGGTTTCCGGGTCGCCGAAACGGGCGTTGAATTCGATGACCTTCGGGCCGTCGGCGGTGGCGATCAGGCCGGCGTACAGGATGCCGGTGAACGGCGTGCCTTCCTCGGCCATGCCTTCGACGGTGGGGCGCACGATTTTCTCGATGGCCTCGTCGACCACGGACTGCGGAATCTGCGGCACCGGGCTGTAGGCACCCATGCCACCGGTGTTCGGGCCCTCGTCGCCGTCATGGGCGCGCTTGTGATCCTGCGAGATCGGCATCGGCCAGAAATCGGTGCCGTTGACGAAACTCATCAGGGAGAACTCCTGACCTTCCAGGAAATCCTCGATGACGACCTTGGCGCCGGCGACGCCGAAGCGGTGGTCGATGAAGATGTCCTCGAGCGCGCGCTGGGCGGTGTGCTCGTCCATGGCCACGGTCACGCCCTTGCCGGCGGCCAGACCGTCGGCCTTGATGACGATCGGGGCGCCATGCTCGTGCACGTACGCCTGCGCCATCTCCAGGTCGATGAAGGTCTGGTAGTGGGCGGTCGGGATGTCATGACGCTCCATGAGCTGCTTGGCGAAGTTCTTGGAGCCTTCAATCTGGGCGGCGGCCTTGGAGGGGCCGAACGCCTTGATGCCCGCGGCGGCGAAATCGTCCACGATGCCTTCGATCAGCGGGACTTCTGGGCCTACGAACACCCAGTCATAGCCATTATTCTTCACGAATTCGATAAGTGCGGCGTGGTTCGACTGGCTCAGCTGCGTGATGTGGATGCCGTCCCTGACCATGCCCGGATTGCCGGGCGCCACGGTGACCTCATCGACGCTCGGCGCTTTGAACAGCGTGTAGGCAATGGTGTGCTCACGCGCACCGGAGCCGATAACCAATACTTTCTGACCCATGTTGTTCCTTTCCTGCGGAAAGCGAGTTACTTCAGTACGATTTGCGTGCCGGTGGTGTCGGCAGTGATCTGGCCGAGCACGTAGGCGGGCTCGTTGTTATCGGCGAGCAGCTTCAGCGCCTCGTCCTTGCGAGCGGGGTCGATGGCCAGCACCATGCCGATGCCCATGTTGAAGATGTTGTACATCTCCTTGTGATCGATGTTGCCAGCCTTCTCCAGCACGTCGAAAATCGGGAGCACAGGCCAGGTGCCGAGCTCGATCTCGGCGGCCAGGCCGTTCGGAATCATGCGCGGGATGTTCTCGATGAAGCCGCCGCCAGTGATGTGGGCCACGCCCTTGACCACGCCCGCCTTGAACAGCGGGGAGAGGGCCTTGACGTAGATCTTGGTGGGGGTGAGCAACACGTCGCCGAGCTTTTCGCCGCCCAGCTCGTCGAGCTTGGTGTCCACGGTGTAGCCAGCCTGCTCGAACAGGGCCTTGCGCACCAGGGAGAAGCCGTTGGAGTGTACGCCAGTGGAGGGCAGGCCGATGAGCACGTCGCCTTCAACGATGGTGGAACCGTCCACGATGGCGGACTTTTCGGCAACGCCGACCGAGAATCCGGCGAGATCGTACTCGTCCTCGTCGTACATGCCCGGCATTTCGGCGGTTTCGCCGCCGACCAGCGCGGAACCGGCCTGTACACAGCCGTCGGCCACACCGGCCACGACCTGCTCAAGCAGTGCCGGGTCGTTCTTGCCGCAGGCGATGTAGTCAAGGAAGAACAACGGCTCGGCTCCCTGGGCGGCGATGTCGTTGACGCACATGGCCACGCAGTCGATGCCGATGGTGTTGTGCTTGTTGGCCAGCTTGGCGACCATGAGCTTGGTGCCCACGCCGTCGGTGCCGGAGATGAGAACCGGCTCCTTGTATCCCAGGGAGGCCAGGTCGAACAGACCGCCGAAACCGCCGATACCGCCAACTACGCCAGGGCGGTTCGTGCGGGCCACGTGCGACTTGATACGCTTGACGACTTCGTACCCGGCTTCGACGCTCACGCCGGCGTTCTCATATGCTTTTGGCATTTGGTTGGCCTTTCTACTTATTTTGGCTCCCCTCTGGAGGGGGGGGCTGTCGGCAAAGCCGACTGAGGGGAGGCAAGCGCCTCTGGTTCAAAGAATTGTTATTGAGTGGATTGATGGTGAGCTATTCGGCTTCCGGCTGCACGGTGTTGTATTCGTTGCCGATGTACTTGCTCTTGTACAGCGCGAATTCGGGCAGGCGCACGCGGTCTTCGGGCGTGAGGGATTTCAGGAAGTCGGTCTCATAGTCGTCGAGCGCGGTGGGGTAGTCGCCGTTGAAGTAGGCGACGCACAGGCCTCCGTAAGGGGCGTCGGCGTTCAGACCGATCGATTCGACCAGACCGTCCAGCGACAGGTAGGCCAGCGAGTCGGCACCGATGTATTCGCGGATCTCCTCGACGCTTTTCTCGGCGGCGATGAGTTCCTTGGTGGTGGAGATGTCGATGCCGTAGAAGCACGGGTATTTGAGCGGCGGTGAGCTGATGCGCATGTGCACTTCGGCGGCGCCGGCCTCGCGCAGCAACTGGACGATGCGCTTGGAGGTGGTGCCGCGCACAATCGAATCGTCGATGACGACCACCCGCTTGCCTTTGACCACGCCGCGCACGGCGGACAGCTTCATGCGCACGCCCTGCTCGCGCAATTCCTGTGTGGGCTGGATGAACGTACGGGCCACGTACTGGTTCTTGATCAGGCCCATCTCGTTGGGCAGCCCTGCGGTCTCCGCGTAGCCGGACGCCGCGGACAGGGAGGAGTTCGGCACGCCGATGACCATATCGGCCTCGACCGGGGACTCCTGCGCCAGACGCGCGCCCATGCGCTTGCGGGCGGAGTGCACGTTGACGCCGTAGATGTCGGAATCCGGACGGGCGAAGTAGATGTATTCCATCGAGCAGATGGCCAGCTGCGTGTTGTTGGTGTACTGCACGATCCTGTAGCCGTGGTCGTTGACCACCACGATTTCGCCAGGGCGAATGTTGCGCACCAGTTCGGCGCCGACCACGTCGAGGGCGCAGGTCTCGGAGGCGAGCACGTAGGCGCCGTTCTTCATCTTGCCGAGGGAGAGCGGGCGGAAACCGTTCGGATCGAGCGCGCCGATCATCGCGTCCTCGGTCATGAGCAGGTAGGCGAAGCCGCCGTGCACGGTGTTGAGCGCCTCCTTGAGCTTGTCCATAAAGGTGCGCTGCAGGGAACGGCGGATGAGGTGCATCAGGACTTCGGTATCGGAGTTCGAGTGGAAGATCGCGCCCTCGTCCTCCAGCTTGCGGCGCAGCGACGGGCAGTTCGTCAGGTTGCCGTTGTGGCACAGGGCCACGTCGCCGTCGTGGAAGCGGAAGATGAACGGTTGGATGTTGTCCGTGGTGCCCGAGCCGGCCGTGGCGTAGCGCACGTGGCCGATGGCGCGATCGCCCTTGAGTCGTTCGATTTCGCGCTCGTCGCTGAACACCTGGGTGAGCAGGCCGAGTCCGCGATGGCCGGTCAGATGGCCGTTATCGTTGGAGACGATACCGGCGCCCTCTTGGCCGCGATGCTGCAGCGCGTGCAGGCCGAAATAGGTGAGTCGGGCGGCGTCAGGGTGGCCCCACACGCCGAAGATGCCACATTCCTCGTGAATGTCTTCGAGTTCAGCCGACAAGCCAAAGCTCCTTTTTCAAACAGGGGATTAACTATCTGTCAACCCTACCAATCGGCGGCTACATCGCGTGTTGTGGGGTGGTGGTGAAACTTGTTGGGGTTCGCGGACGCGGTTTAAGCACCAGATCAGTGGAGTGTGAATAGTGGTTTAGTATTTTGGCCTTTCGGCGTATGAATCCGGTGCTTGTTCTTCGGCTTCGTCTCAGTGCCTAAAATGGCTGAAAAACTCGATGGTCTCGGGATCCTGCGACTCGTCCATCACCTCGGCGGGTGTGCCGTTCTCGGCGATGACGCCGTGACGGAGCAGTACGATGCGGTCGGCCGCGTCGTGGGCGAAGCTCATTTCGTGCGTGGCCATGAGGATTGTGGTGCCTTGGGCCTTTAACTCGGCAACCATGTTGAGCACTTCGCCGACCAGCATCGGATCAAGAGCAGATGTGATCTCGTCAAGCAGCAGCAGTTCCGGGTCGGTCATCAGTGCGCGCGCAATCGCCACGCGCTGCTGCTGGCCGCCAGAGAGCTGATCAGGGTAGGCGCTGGCTTTATCGCGCATGCCGATGCGTTCAAGCAGTTCCATAGCGCGGGTTTCGGCGCAATCCTTGCTCCAGTGGTGAACCTTGATTGCGGCAAGGGTCACGTTCCTGAGCACCGACATGTGGGGGAAGAGGTTGAACTGCTGGAACACCACGCCGATGCGTGCGCGAATCTTGTCCTGGTCGGCACGCGGGTCGGTGATATCGGTATTGCCCAGCCAAATCTGGCCGTCATCGACCTGTTCAAGCAGGTTGACGCATTTCATCAATGTGGATTTGCCCGAACCGGAAGGCCCCAGCAAAGCCACCACCTCATGTTGGTGAATGTCAAAGGAAATGCCACGCAGCACCTGCGTGTTTCCAAAGGATTTGCGCACGTCATCAAGACGCAGCACCGTCTTGTTGCTCACGGGGGAGTCACTCGCCTCGGTGTTGATATTGGTTATTTCGCTCATACCGTTCCTCCGCTGAGTTCGCGTTTACGCAGACGTTCCGTGTACCAGTCGTTCAGCAGGATGAACGGCACGCTCATCAGGATGAACAGCAGGCTGGCGACCACATACGGCGTGAAGTTGTAGGTGCTGGCCACGTCGATCTGTGCGGCGCGCACGGCATCCACCGCACCCAGCACGGAAATCAGGCCGACGTCCTTTTGCATGGAGATGAAGTCATTCATCAGTGCGGGCGCGACTTTGCGCAATGCCTGAGGAATGACGATCAGTCGGGTCGTCTGGCCGGAGGTCAGGCCCAACGAGCGGGCCGAGGCTCGCTGAGAAGGATGTACGTCGTTAAAACCGGCACGCAGCACCTCGGAGACGTAGGCGCTGTATCCCATTACCACTGCAATGGTGCCGAGTACCGAGGGATCGATACGGCCGAACAAGCCTAGGCCGGGAATGCCGAAACCGATTAGATACAGCACGACGATAATAGGCACGCCGCGCATCACAGTCGTGTAGATCAATGCCAGGATACGCAGCGGGAACAGAATAGGGGAGCGGCTGGTGCGCACCAATGCGATCAGCGTGCTTAGAATCGCCACGCCGACCACTGCGACGAGCAGAACGCGGATGTTGAGCCATAGGCCGTCAAGCACATGGGGAAACGATTTGACGAAGTATTCGCCGGAGAAGAAGGTCTCCTTGACTCGTGGCCAGCCGGGGGAGAGCTTCAGGCTGATGACGATGACCACAACGAACACAATGGTGCTGATCAGACTGGTAATCGTCGATTGAATTTGCTGATGAACACGATATTGGCGTCGTTTGAGCTCGACCTGACTTACCTCGTGTCCGTCAGGGGCATTGTGCTGCCTGGTTTCGGTTGGTGCTGCGGTCATGTGATGAATGTCGCTCGCTTCCTGAATGCCGGAATGGCCGGGTGTCACAGGAAAATTTCCGCAGCGCCCGGCCAAGGTGTTGTGACCTTATGATGTGAGCCTACTCCACTTACTTCTTCAGTTCGGTCAGGTCGGTGGTGTACTCGGCCAGCCACTTGTCCTGAAGCTTCTTGATGGTGCCGTCGGCGTTCAGGTCATCCACTGCCTTGGTCACGGCTGCAGTTAGCTTGGAATCCTTCGGCAGCACGATGCCCATGCCGCTCTTGTCTTCGGAGTCAGGCAGACGGCCGAGCACCTTGGCGTCCTTGACCTGCTCGGACTGCACCATGTACACGCATTCCACGGTGCTGGTGACCAGTGCGTCGATTTGACCGGCGTCAAGTGCCTGAGCCAGTGCGGCATCATCATTGAACGTCTGGATGTCGTCCTTGATGTTCGCCTTGGCGTAGTCGTAGGCAAGGGTGCCGACCATGACGCCCACGGTCGCATCCTTCAGATCGGATACCTTGGTGGCGTTGGCGAACTTGCTGTCTTTCTTGACCACGACGGACTGGCTGTCGTTGTAGTAGCTGGACGAGAAGTCAACGGCCTTCTTGCGCTCGTCGGTGATGCCGAACTGCTGGATGTTGAGATCCCAGTCCTTGGCGCCGGGAGCGATGGCGGTGTCGAATGCGGTGCGGGTCCACACCACGTCGCTCTTCTTGAAACCGAGCTTGTCGGCCACTGCGTAGGCGACGGCCGCCTCGTAGCCCTCACCGCTTTCCGGCTTGTCGTTCATAACCCACGGCTCGTAGGCCGGCTGTCCGGTGGCGATGGTCAGCTTGCCCGGCTTGTACGTCTGCTGGGTGATGTCGTTCGAATCGGCGGAATTGGATGCGGTGGACTGGCCGGAACCGCAGGCTGCGGTGAACGACAGAGCCAGGATGCTGGCGGTGGACGCAATGGTACGGACGATGTGTTGCTTATTGAACATGGGCTTCCTCTCCTCAAGTGTTCGTCATGCACACGGTTCAAAGTCGTGCTTGATGCATGCGCGCCAATTGTATGGCTATTGGGTTACTACAAAACAGCGATATTCTCGGATGCTGGTTATCTCCATTGCTTATGGCCGGCTAGAGCCGCGCAATCTGGCGCGTAAGCGAACGAATATCTCATATTGGCGCAGAGCGAAATGGCGTTCACTGTTCGAGTGTGAAGCCGTCGAATACGAATCCCGGACTGACCACACAGGAGACCAGCGCATCGCCCTGGCCAGGCACTGTGCGCTGCCAGACGCCAGCCGGTACGACCGCATGTCCCGATACGGTTACGTCGGCCTGATCGGTGGTGATGCCGGAACCCAGGGTGATTACGGTTCGCTTGGATTCGTCGGATTCCGGAGTCTCGCCGCTGCCGCCGAGGTCCAGCTTGACCGATGCCGGGCCATGCCACAGCCAGACCTCATCCGCATCGACCTTATGCCAGGTGCTGGCATCTCCCTCGGGCAGCAGGAAGTAAATCAGTGACGATAGCGGTCGGCCTGAGGCCTCATCTGTGTGCGGGGATTGCCAGTCACGCGTGTACCAGCCGCCTTCGGGGTGGGCTTCCAGTCCAAGGCGTTCCACTATGGACCGGGCGTATGGACTCATGTCTTGCAAAGCGACGCTCATAATGAGATCTCCTGTTCTTGGCGGGTTTGCTGGTTTTTGGCTTCTTGATATCAGGTCGGGTCAGCGGTGTCACCAGACGTTGTTGTAGGCTTCGCGCCCGGATATCACCGTGGCTCGGTTCGTGCCTGCGCCGTGCTTCACCAGTGTTTCCAGCGTTTCTTCGATGCCGGCCGGAGATGATGTGTCGACGGGGATGTCGAAGAACGCGAAATCAGCCAATGCGCCCGCGTTGATCTGTCCAATGCGGTTTCGGCCCACGTGCATACCCATGGAGGCGGCACCGCCCAGCGTCATCATACGAATCAGGCGATGTGTCAGATCGTCGCTGGCATAGCCTTGTTCGCGGGCCAGGTTGTAAAGCATCGACACGTCATCAAGCAGATCGAGGGTCGGCGTGCTGGAGAGCGAATCGGTGCCCACGCTTACCAGATTACCTTCCTCGAGGTATTCGCGCACCGGTGCATCTTTGCCGGTGTTGGTAATGCGATTCGATCGGGGGCACAAGGCCACGCCCACGCCGCGCTGACGTAGAATACGCCGATCCTCGCCATTGGCCCACACGCCGTGTGCAATGTGCACATCCGGGCCAAGCGAGCCAAGCTGATCGACGAACTGGATGGCGGAGGCACCTTTGCCCACGTCCTTGAGCTGCCGGTAGCTTTCCCAATCGTGGTCACGCCAGTCGGACGCCGAATAAGTGGTGAGCACCGGCGGATAAGTGCCGGCCTCGAGCGGGGTCTCCGCCAGATGGATATGCAGTCGCATGTTCAGCTGACGAGCAATGTCGGGAAGATCAACGAACGGTTCGGACTCCAGCGTATACGGAGCATGCGGGCTGATGCCGAGGTTCGGCAGCTGCTCCTCGTTCATCCGGCGCAACTGCCGGATGAGCTCGGTGCGGCCCTTTTCCATCCATTCGTCGTTGTGCCAGCCCATTACCTCCCAATAAGCGATGCCGTGCATGCCCTGCGAAGCCAGCGCGCCGGCGGCGTCCAAATCGGTGACGATGTCTGCGGCGGCCGTCGTTCCCGATTCGACCATCTGGCGAGCACCGTCCTCGGCCCACTGCTTCCATGGCTGGGTCTTCTGCGCCTCGGCGTACACCTCGTTGAATGCCAGTTCCCAGGCGCGGAACCAATCGTAGGTGCCTTGCCCGACCTGCACCATGCCGCTGTACTGCAGATGAGTGTGCGCGTTGACCAATCCGGGGGTGAGCACCCCATCCCAATGCCGTTCACGGATGGTGCCGTGAGACGTCATTTCCTGCTTCAGCGCCTCTAGCACCCAGCGGCGTTTACCTACATGAACCACGCGGTCGCCATGTATGGCAACTGCGCCATCGATGATGACGGGGCCCGTCACGGGGATGATGAGTTTGGCGGAATACAGTGTCACATCATCGATAAGCTCGGTATCGACGGTCGGCCAGGTGTTGTCGGTCATATTCTCCTCGCTGCGTTGTGTTCGGTGCCGTGTCTATGGCTATCGGTCGGCGTTCTCTCGGTCGTTTTCCGCGAATCTGGTCAGTCGCCAATCGTAGCCGTTGTCCTCCACGGCATGGCTGGCTCGGTATCCGCGCGCCTTGAGCGCGCTGGCGGCGATGCGCTGGTCGGTCGCTGCGTCAAGTCTGATAAGCGTGTGATCCAGTGTGCCTCGATGTTCCAGAAGATATGCGACGGCGCTGGCCTGTACGGCGAAGCTCAGATCCATGATCTCGATTGGATTGCCGCCTCCCACCGTGTAGTTCACGCCATCGCCGTCGGCGATTAGCGTGAGCGTTGGTCCGTCGGGAACAATGAGTTGCGCGGTGTCCCTGTTGGCCTGTGGGGTGAAGTCGCTTACCTCGTCCAAGGCGATTTCGTTGGCGATGCCGCCGATCACTGCGAGCGCCGCGCCCTCGTGCATTGCGCGCATGTGCTCAAGTGTGACTGTATGTCTCACGCCAGTGGCGGACACCACCATATCCGCGCAAGGGAGTGCCTCGTCAATGTCTTGTGCGGCGAAGCCGTCGAACACCGCTTTGAGTGAAGCCACTGGATCGATATCGCAGATGGTGACTTCGGCTCCAAGCGCGCGAATACGCCGTGCGAAGCCTTGGCCGACCGGGCCGTAGCCGATGACGGTGACGTTCTTACCGTCGAATGCATGCTCGCCGAGAATGCGCTGCATGGTGGTCACGCATGTCTCCCCAGTGCCGTGGGCGTTGTCGAATCCGGTTTTCAGCACACTGTCGTTAACGGCTACGACCGGGTAGGTGAGCGCTCCCGCTTCCTGCATCTGCTGGAACGCGCGTACGCCACTGGTCGTTTCCTCGGCCACTCCAATGAGATTCGCCGTGAGCTCGGGGCGTTCGAGCGAGGCGAGACGGGCGAAGCTGGCACCATCGTCGATGATGATGTTCGGCTGTATCTTGTCCAGCAGGCGCAGGGCTGCCTCGTGCGCCTGTTCCGCGGTCCAGGCTCGGCTGGATTCGACCGTGATTCCTTCCCGGCGCAGCTGTTCCGCCACTCGGGGATCCGTGGAATCCGGGCCGCAATATACGCCGACGATTGCGCCGGCGGCCTTAAGCTTGCGCAGCAGAATCGCGGTTTTTGGCTCCAGTATCAGGCAGACGGCAATACGAATGCCTGAGAAATCGACGTGGGTGGTGAGGTCATCCATGGTGTCGCGTAATACCGGCATGTGCTGTTCCGCGTACTCCATTGCCTCCAGCCCACTTGCCGTGCGCATGTCGGCAATGGAATCAATGCTTTGTGTGCCGTCACATAGGAGTTCCTCGCTGTGCCCGTCGGTCATCGTGGCATCTTCGACGGTCATGCCCCATTGCTGGGCCTGAGACTTGATTTCGGCATGCTTCTGCGGCTCCGGGATCGCGAGGCGGGCTCCTGCCAGTGATCGATTCGTTTTCTGGGATCGTGCTGCCGCCCACGCCGCAAAATCGCTGTCTGCCGTAATGCTTTTCTTCATATTCCCATGGTACGCATGCATGCCGCTGCTCTGCCGCTGCGCGTGTGGTGTGGGTGAAGAGCATGCTTGGGCGCGTTGCGTGCGTCGATTTCGGCAGCTTCGAACAGGCATGTTGTATCGAACAAATGTTCGACCGTATTGATATGCTGGTCGGGCCGGCGGTGGTAAGGAGGTGATGGCGATGGGCAGCGGAACGGTATCGACGCAACGCGAGCATACCTATATTGCCATTGATCTCAAGTCCTTCTATGCCTCGGTGGAGTGCGCGGCTCGTGGGCTCGACCCGTTGACCACGCATCTGGTGGTGGCCGATGAAACCCGCACCGATAAGACAATATGTTTGGCGGTCTCACCCTCGCTGAAGAACTATGGCATTCCCGGTCGTGCGCGGCTATTCGAGGTAAAACAGCGCCTGAATGGAGTCAACATCGAGCGCGCGGTCCATGCTCCCGGCGGCCGATTAATCGGGGAGTCCTGCGATGCGCGCGACCTGGAACGCTCGCCGAGACTCAAAGCCTCGATGGTCATCGCCAAGCCGCGCATGGCGCACTATTTGGAGGTCAGCGGGCAGGTATATGGCATCTACCTCAAATACGCCGCACCCGAGCACATCCATGTCTACTCGATTGACGAGGTGTTCATCGACGTCACGCCATATCTGCGCTCGCTGGGTATGGGGCCGCATGCCATGGCGCGAACCATCGTGCGCGAAATTCTCGATGGAACCGGCATCACCGCCACTGCCGGCATCGGCTCCAACATGTATCTGGCCAAAGTCGCCATGGATATCGTCGCCAAGCACATGCCAGCCGACAAGGACGGCGTGCGCGTGGCCGAACTGAATGAAATGTCATATCGTCGGCTGCTCTGGAGCCATCGTCCGCTCACCGATTTTTGGCGGGTTGGGCGCGGCTATGCCAGGAAACTTGAGCACGCCGGTCTGATGACCATGGGCGATATCGCCCGATGCTCGGTGGGTCGTGCTTCGGATTACTACAACGAAGACCTGCTGTATCGCATGTTCGGTGTCAATGCCGAACTGCTCATCGACCATGCGTGGGGCTGGGAGCCGTGCGAAATCGCGGATATTCGATCCTATGAGCCAGGTGCGCACAGCATCAGCAGCGGGCAGGTGCTCACCGGGCCCGCCGATTGGCATACGGCTCGGCTGATCGCCAAGGAGATGGCCGATGCGCTCGCCCTCGATTTGGTCGATAAGGGGGTGATGACGAATCGGCTGACACTGGCGGTCGGCTATGACATTGGCAGTCTCGATGCTTCGAAGCTTGATTCATGCGCAGACCGGGCGATGAGGCGTGCCGCCGAACGCGCGGCAAAGACCTATCAAGGGCCGGTGACCGTTGACCGTTTCGGTCGTCGGGTGCCTAAGTCGGCCGTGGGGTCGATTGGATTGGGTGATTTTACGTCGTCTGCCGCACGCATTCGCGAGGCGATGACCATGCTGTACGAGCGTATTGTGGATGCGCGGTTGCTGGTGCGTCGACTCACGGTTGTTGCCGATGATGTGGCCACGCCCAAAGAACTGGCGGCGGGCAAACGCTATGAGCAGCTTGATTTGTTCGATGATGATGGCGATATGCGATATGACTGTGATAGCACGGAATCCGGTGGCGACGGAAGCGGGCGTATACCGGCTTGTGGGGACGATGCCGCCGCACAGACGTTGGCTCGAGAGCATGATATCCAGCGTGCGTTGCTGGATGTGAAACGTAAATTCGGCCGCAACGCCGTCATCAAAGCCATGGATATGGAAGACGGTGCCACCGGTCAGGCTCGCAACCGTCAGATCGGAGGCCATCGCGCATGACCCTGCAAGAAACCCATGCATACGACGACATCATCAACCTGCCACACCACCAATCACGCAAGCATCCGCATATGTCTCGTCACCAGCGGGCCGCCCAGTTCATGCCGTTCGCGGCCTTGACCGGATACAACCAGGTCATTGAGCAAACAGCAAAAAACGCCGAAACCGCCATCGCCCAGGCCGAGGCCCAAGGCGATACCGATTTCGGCGCTTAACAATCGCTCCCGTTGGAGGAAGTCTCAGATTCGTCAGCCCACGTGGCGCGAGAACCGGCCGACAGCGGCTGGCCCTTGCGATACTTGCCGGTCAGCAGACCCTGCGCGAGTGGGGAGAACGTGGTGATACCAATGCCGAGCTTGCGGCAGGTGCCCATGATCTCATGCTCGATATAGCGATCCTGCAGGTTGTACTGCGGCTGAACCACGGTGATTGGGTACAGGTTGTAGCGGTCGATAATGCGCTGGGCTTCCTCGAGGCGGGCCGAACCCCACTCTTCGGAAACGCCGTAATACAGCACCTTGCCCTGGGCGACCAGGTCGCTCATACTGCTTCAGCGTCTCGCCGAGGAAGCGTTCGGCCGCGCCGCCCGAATAGGCGTCTGCGCAGTCGAAGAAGTTGACGCCGGAATCGTAGGCGAGCTTCACGGTCTACTTGGCCATATCCTCGGCCGCTATGCCCTTGAGATCCGTGACCCAGCTGCCCAGCGCGACCTCACTGATCCTCAGTCCCGACTTGCCAACATTGCGATACTGCATATGTGCTCCTTACTGACCAATCGCCACCGCCGTCTTTCCATAGCCAGTCGTGAGCGTTAACAATTCTTATTGAGGCAGCTCAACCCCGCTTGGACGCAAATTGGTGGCTACCGCGACACGCCGGTTGTAGTCCCGTGACCAATTTGCCGCAATCAGTAACTGCTAATATATGAGTAATTATTGGCTTTTTAGGCATAAATTGCTAATATATTAGTATGTTTTCTTTGTTGGATGAGCCTATGCCTGGGGATGTTTCGGCCGCTATTGCCGAACGCATGGTTGCCAGACGCAAAGAGCATAAGTTGTCGCAAACGGCTCTGGCTAGAAAATCCGGTGTGAGTCTTGGCTCAATCAGACGGTTCGAGCAGCAGCACGAAATCTCATTGACGGCGCTCATCAATATCGCGTTTGCGCTGAGTTGCGAGCAGGATTTTGAGACACTGTTTTCACAGCCGTACTATGCAACTATCGATGATGTCATTGCTGCGCGGGAGAGGGAAGCGCGATGAGCGAGACAGTGCCGTTGGATTTATCGGTTGATCGGGTACGGGTGTTTTTGGATGGTGAAATTGTTGGCTCGCTGACACTGTCGCCGGCAAAAACAGTGGCGTTCTCGTACGAAAGCTCGTGGTTGTCCAGTGGATTCAGCATAAGTCCGCTGAGTCTGCCATTGCGTGAGGGGGTCTTTGTCGCCAAAAGAGATCCATTGCATGGTTTGTTTGGGGCGTTCGATGACAGTATGCCGGACGGGTGGGGGCGTTTGCTCACGGATCGTCTTCTGCGTCAGAGAGGAATAGACCCTTACTCTATCGGAACCTTGACGAGGCTGTCCATTGTGGGATCAAGCGGTATGGGAGCCTTGGAATATGAACCAGCGGCGGACATTGAAAATGGTGTTGCAGCTACTGACTTGGACGATATAGCAAGAGAGTGCGCGAATCTTCTGGAAACTGATTTTTCTGAGGATTTGGATCAGCTTTTTGCCCTTGGTGGCTCGTCCGGTGGCGCGCGGCCGAAAATTCTGACTGAGGTTGATGGAGAAGAATGGATTATCAAATTCCCCTCATCCGTAGACTCGGCGAATATCGGAGAACAGGAGTATCAAATTTCTGTACTTGCGCGCGAGTGCGGCATTGATATGCCGGAAACTCGTCTGTTCGCATCAGCGCAATGTTCTGGATATTTTGGTGTCCGGCGGTTTGACCGTACGCGGGATGACGATGGCACCGAACATAAGGTGCATATGATTTCCGCCGGCGGATTGCTGGAAACGTCGCATCGTATTCCCAATTTGGATTACGGACTATTGATGCGGCTGACTATGCGTGTGTGCAACAGCGCAGAGGAGTGCGAGCGGTTGTACCGTCTCATGTGCTTTAACGTGTTCATCGGAAACCGCGACGATCATGCGAAGAATTTCTCTTATCTCTATGATCGTTCTCGCCAAGCGTGGAGATTGTCGCCTGGATATGATTTAACGGAAAACCCTGGAATCAACGGCGAGCACACTACTTCGGTGAACGGAAAGGGGAAGAACATCACTGTTGCGGATTTGACTGGTGTCGGTGTGAAGGCTGGTATTTCGCGGGCGCGCTGTATTGCTATTGCCAATGAGATGCAAGATAGGATTCGTGATGCTGGGTTTGCCGTCCGAGATTGATGGTCTCGCCATACTGTTAGGTATCTACTTTTAGTTTTTCCAATACGCATTCTCTAGCACGTTTGCCTTTTGAAAAGCTTCGCGATAGGCGGTGATAAGGTCCGGCAAACGCATTGAGGCGTTGGCCGGACTGGTGGAGGGCAGTTGGGTCATGCCGATGGCGATACCGGCTTCGGTCAGGCGCGGCTCGATAAGTTTGCGGTAAAGTTGCGCTGATTTCGCGCCGGTTGTGAAGATGTGGGCGATTGGAGCGCCGCGCAAGATTGGTGCCAAGTCGTTGGGCGCGGCATTGCGGATGCTGGCATCGCTGGCTCCGGTGATATCGCAAGAAGCAATGACATCCCATAACGCAATGTGGTGGCGCAGAGCAAACGCACGACGGGACTCAGGTAAATCGCCGACAGCGTCAGTAGGATCAGCGGAGTTGGCAAACAGCGCCTGCAACACCGGCCAAAACCGGTTCCGCGGATGCATATAGTAAAACGCCGCTTTTCGGGATTTCGGGCTCGGCATCGACCCCAGAATCAGCACCCGCGACTCGCCATCCCACACCGGCCCAAACCCATGCTCCACATGTTCGCTCATGGTTTCCATCCTAAATCGGGCGATTGAGCGCACGAGGCAATCAGGCCGAGAACTGTTTGCCGAATTCCGAGAAGAGCTGACGGCGGGCGAAGACGAGCAGGCCGAGCAGCACCAGCAGGGAGACCAGCCCGCTGACCATCACCAGCACATCCCACGGAGCCCAGCCGAGCGGAATGAACGTCAGAGGCAGCAGGCCAGCGACGATGTCGAACGCCAGATACTTGGCGTACTGGTCAATGGCCTTGGTCCGCAGCACGATAAGCAGCACCACGTCAAAGACCAGCGAAACCAGACACGTGATCGGTATGACGAACATGGTGACGACATGATTCATCGTCGCGACAAACCAGACCAGCGCAATCGCCAGCATGATATAGAAATATCGAAACATGAGGCGAAGCGGCCGTGGCGCGTGCAGAATCGCACTGTTGATGAACAGCACGCTGATGATCAGAGCGGCTGCCGAAGCGCCGACGATCGGCGCCGGCCACGACCACAGATAGGCGAAGAACCCGAGCAGCAACAGGATCGCACCGGCGACGAACGTGATGATCTCCACCGTCAGACGCCTCGGACGCAGATAGATCTGCTGCGCGGGGAATGCGGCGGGAGAGGCCTCGCCGTGCAATTCGCTCTGGCAGAGCGGGCAACGGGCCATATCGCCGGTGAAATCGACGCTGCAGGCATCGCAATGCTTCATGCCGACGCTCCTTTCTCCACATGCGCGCCAGCGATGTTCATACGGCCGCTGATGCCCTGCGTGGCGAGAATCCGACACAGGTTCTTGATGACGTTCAGATCATGGTAGATGGTGGAGATGCCGATGCTCAGGTCGTCGCCGAACGAGCAGACCGTGAAATTAAGGCTGGCCGGTGTAGTGAGGAAGCTCACCGAACGCACATGGCGCGCGAGTCGTTCGTCCAAGGTGACTCGGCCAAGGTTCGAGACGGTGGTCGTGGTTTCGCGGTCGGTGATGAACCGGGCCAGCTCCAGCACCCAGTCCTTGGCAGGGGAGGGCGCGAGACGCAGCACCGGATTCTTTTCCAGCGCAATCATGCGGTTCATATGCGATTCGACGCGCTCGCGACTGGTGGCATGGCCGAGCTGCTCCTGCACATGGCGGGCGATGTCGGCCAACGGCTCATCGGTCAGCAACCCACCCATACCGTTGCCGTGCGCGGTGCGGGCGGCGGACTGCTGGCCGTTGCCAGTCACGTCTGGGCTCGTTGCGGAAGTTTTCGCGGAGTCCTCATCGGCTTCGATATCGGCCGGCGTGTACGCCACGTAAGTCATGCCGTAGAAGTTGCGCACGGTCTCCGACCTGAAGAAGGCGCGCAAGTCGACCGGAATATCCACGCGAATCGCGCGATTGCGGGCGCGCGAGGGCATGACGTCGCGAATCGCGCACAGTATCGCGGCGATGAGGTAGGAGGTGAGGCTCACTCCGCACTGATGCGCTGCACCAAGCACCTTGCTGGCGCTGACGTGATATTCCATGAACGTGGGCGCGTCCCGGTCGATGGGGCCGGCCAGCCGGTAGATCTTCGTGCCGGGCGCGGCACCGGCCTTGTCTTTCTCGTAGTATTTGTCGAAGCTGTTTTCGGCTTTGTCGCTATCCGAACCGTCGTAATCCGAAGGCACGCCCGGCACGTCGTACCGCTCGGCGATGTAGGCGTGCAACAGTGACTTGAACAGGTTGATGGCGCCGCGACCGTCCGAAATGATGTGCGAGACCTCGAGATTGACACGATTGCGGAAATAGCTCACGCGGAACAGCATGCTTTTGGGCCCGTAATGCAGTCGCGAGCATATCGGCAGATGTTCCGGCTCCACCAGCGGCCGGCCATCTGACTGTTCGAGGTAATGCCAGAACATGCCGTTGAGCAGGTGCACGTTGAAGCTCGGGAACTGGGCGATGGCATGGTCGAGCGCGTGCTGCAGGATGTCCGGGGCGATGTCGTCCTCCAGCTCAGCCGAATAGCGGAACACGGTCTGCGAGGAGCGGCCAGCCTGGGAGGAGTAGAACTTGCCGATGTTGTCTAGTCGGTACCAAGTACGTCTTGCCACGCGTCGCCTCCCTCCGGTGCGTTGGCGGTGGTGCCGGTGCCGGGAGCCGGTTCCAGCGGTGTGCCGTCGAGGAAATGCTCGATGATTCGGTAGGTGGTGGCCACCAGTCCCACGGCCGACGTGTTGAGTAGGTAGCCGTGGATGCCATCGTGAATCCTGTAACAGGAGACGTTGTCGTTCACCAATTGCAGACGACGGGCGTATGCTTCGTCCTCGTCTCTGAGCGGGCAGTATTCGGCGGACAACACCAGCGTGCGCGGCTGATTGCTCAGGTCATGCGCGGTGAGCGGCGCGAAATACGGATTGGTCAGGTCGGCCACGGACGAACGGTACATGTCGATGTAGTCGGCCATGTCCTGTGCGGTGAGGATGTAGTCGGTGCCGTTGGTCCGCACCGATTCGAATGGGCTGGTCTCGGGATTGTAGTCGTTGCCGACTACCGGGTAGAGCAGCATCTGCGTGCGCGGCATGAACTCGCCGCGGTCGCGGGCCATCAGCGATACGGCGGCCACGATATTGCCGCCGGCGCTGTCGCCGAACAAGGTGATGCCGTCGGTGCCGGACGCGGATGACGACGACCGCTCGCGGCATAGACGCCGCGCCACCTCATAACATTCCTCGACCGCCACGGGGAACCGGTACTCGGGGGACAGACGGTACTCGACCGCGACCACTCGACGCTGCAGCCGAACCGCCATATGGGCGCACGCCTGCGCGTACAGGTCGATGCCTCCGGTGCACCAGCCACCGCCGTGGACGAACAGGATCGTGCCTCGTGGCGTGATGTTGCCGGTGTCATCGGCCGAAGCGCCGGCAACGATGGCACCGACGGCATCGGCGCCGGGGAAGGCCGTCCCATACGGGGCGATCGGCGTGAACGTGCGCAGCGGCACCTCGTGCCCGTCCGGCATGGGGACGGCGGCGTCTTCGATGCGGCATTTCGGGTTCGGCGGCGTCTGCTTGGCGACCAGCGCCTCGGCCGCGCGTTGGATCCTATAGGTTTTCCTCACGTTGGGTTTGATGAGGGTGGCGGCCTTCATCGCGGCGAGCAATGCTTCGTTAATCGGCATGACGGCAGGTCCTTTCAACGTCGGGTTCGCGGTGCATACGATTCGGCAACGACAGGGGGAGGAAACCCGATCGGGCTTCCTCCCCCTGGCTGTCCATCGGACACGGTTCGGGCGTCCGGGCGATCAGGCGATGAAGTACTCGACGCCGGCCTCGAAGATCGGCTGGGACTTGTTGCCGGGCACGTTGACGTACAGGCCGTTGCCGGAACGCTCCGAGTGACCCATCTTGCCAAACACGCGGCCGTCCGGGCTGGTGATGCCCTCGATGGCGAGCAGCGAGCCGTTCGGGTTCACGTCCAGATCCATGCCGGGGGTGCCGGTCTCGTCCACGTACTGCGTGGCAATCTGGCCGTTGGCCCTGAGCTGGGCGAGCACCTCGTCGGAGGCCACGAAGCGGCCCTCGCCGTGGGAGATGGCCACGGTGTGGATGTCGCCGACCGAAGTCTTGGACAGCCACGGTGAGAGGTCGGAGGCCACGCGCGTGCGGACCAGTCGGCTCTGGTGGCGGCCGATGGTGTTGAAGGTCAGCGTCGGACAGGCGTCGGTCATCGGCACGATGTCGCCGTACGGCACCAGACCCAGCTTGACGAGCGCCTGGAAGCCATTGCAGATGCCGAGCATCAGACCATCGCGGTTCTTCAGCAGGTCACGAACGGCCTCGGTGACGGCCGGCGCGCGGAAGAACGCGGTGATGAACTTGGCGGAACCGTCCGGCTCGTCGCCGCCGGAGAAGCCGCCCGGGATCATCACGATCTGGCTCTTGTTGATCTCATCGACCAACGCCTGCGTGGATTCGGCGACGGCGGCCGGCGTCAGGTTGTTGACGATCAGCGTGGTCACATCGGCGCCGGCGCGCTCGAAGGCGGCGGCGGAATCGTACTCGCAGTTGTTGCCCGGGAACACCGGGATCACCACATGCGGCTTGGCCACGGAAGAGCCGATGTACACGGTCTTCTTCGGCGCGTGGAAGTCGATGGTCTCGACGGTCGCGCCCTTGTCCTCGCCCTTGGAACGGTACGGGAATACGGATTCGATGCCGGACTCCCAAGCTTCCTGCACAGCGTCCAGATCCAGGGTTTCGCCGGCGGCCTTGAACACGTACTCTGAGGTGGTGGTGCCGATTTCGCCGATCTCGACCAAATTGGAGACGGCCGGAAGCTTGGCATCGTCCGCCAGCTCGACGATGAACGAACCATATGCCGGGGTGAACAGGTCGTCCACGGCGATGCTGTCGTTCAGAGTCACGCCGATGCGGTTGCCGAGCGTCATCTTGAACAGGGCTTCGGCGGTGGCGCCATAGCCCGGCGTGGAGACGGCCAGGGCATCGTGGAAGTCGGTGAGCTCCTCGATCACGGAGAACACCTCAAGCAGCGCATCCTTGTCCGGGGTCAGACCGTCGGCCAGGTAGCGCGGCGCGATGCGCACGATACGGTGATCGGCGTCCTTGAATTCAGGGGAGGTGGCGCGCTTCATGTTGCCCACGGCCACGGCGAAGGAGATCAGCGTCGGCGGCACGTCGAGATCCTCGAACGAACCGGACATGGAGTCCTTGCCGCCGATGGCGCCGGCGCCCAGGTCCACCTGGGCCATCAGTGCACCGAGCACGGCGGCCGCCGGCTTGCCCCAGCGTTCCGGCTCGTCGCGCAGCTTCTCGAAGTACTCCTGGAAGCTCAGGTAGGCCTTCCCATGTTCGAAACCGGCGGCGACCAGCTTGGACAGCGACTCGACCACGGACAGGTAGGCGCCGGTGAACTGGTTCTTGGACATGATGTACGGGTTGAAGCCCCACGCCATCGCCGAGGCGGTGGTGGTCTCGCCGAACACCGGCAGCTTGGCGACCATGGCCATGTTCGGGGTGAGCTGACGCTTGCCGCCGAACGGCATGAGCACGGTGCCCGCGCCGATGGTGGAGTCGAAGCGCTCCGAAAGGCCCTTGTTGGAGGCCACGTTGATGTCGGTGACCAGCTTGTTCATGCGCTCGGCCAGCGTGCCCTCGCCCCACGGGGTCTCGTAGGACTGCTGTGCCTCGACATGCACGGTCTGGTGCTTGGAAGCGCCGTTGGAGGCCAGGAACTCACGGGACAGATTCACGATCTTGTCGCCGTTCCAGGTCATCACCATGCGCGGGTCCTCGGTCACGGTGGCGATCACCGTGGCTTCGAGGTTCTCTTCGCGGGCGTAGGCCAGGAACTCGTCCACGTCCTCGGCGGCCACGTCCACGGCCATGCGCTCCTGGGATTCGGAGATGGCCAGCTCGGTGCCGTCCAGGCCCTCGTACTTTTTGGGCACGGTGTTGAGGTCCACGAACAGGCCGTCGGCCAGCTCGCCGACCGCCACGGACACGCCACCCGCGCCGAAGTCGTTGCAGCGCTTGATCAGACGGCAGGCATCGCCGCGGCGGAACAGACGCTGCAGCTTGCGCTCCACCGGAGCGTTACCCTTCTGCACCTCGGCGCCATCGAGTTCAAGGGACTCCACATTGTGCGCCTTGGACGAACCGGTGGCGCCACCGATGCCGTCACGGCCGGTGCGGCCGCCCAGCAGGATGATCTTGTCGCCGGGGGCCGGGGTTTCGCGGCGCACATGGTCGGCCGGGGTGGCGGCCACGACCGCACCCACCTCCATGCGCTTGGCCACGTAGCCGGGGTGGTAGATCTCGTCGACCTGACCGGTGGCCAGACCGATCTGGTTGCCGTAGGAGCTGTAGCCGGCTGCGGCGGTGGTCACGAGCTTGCGCTGGGGGAGCTTGCCTTCCAGCGTCTCGGAGACCGGCACGGTCGGGTCCGCGGCGCCGGTGACGCGCATCGCCTGATACACGTAGGAGCGGCCGGACAGAGGATCGCGGATGCAGCCGCCGATGCAGGTGGCCGCGCCGCCGAACGGTTCGATTTCGGTGGGGTGGTTGTGGGTCTCGTTCTTGAACAGGAACAGCCAGTCCTCGTCGTGGCCGTTCACGTCAACCTTGACCTTGACGGTGCAGGCGTTGATTTCCTCGGACTCGTCGAGGCCGGTCAGGACGCCGTTCTTCTTGAGCCACTTGGCGCCGATGGTGCCCATGTCCATGAGGCAGACGGGCTTGGCGTCGCGGCCGAGCTCGTGGCGCATCGCCAGATAACGCTCGAAGGCGGCCTTGACGGTGGCGTCATCGATGGTCACTTCGTCCAGCTCAGTGCCGAATGTGGTGTGACGGCAGTGGTCGGACCAGTAGGTGTCGATCACCTTGATCTCGGTGATGGTGGGTTCGCGGCCCTCCTCGCTGAAGTACTTCTGGCAGAATTCGAGGTCGGCCAGGTCCATGGCCAGACCGCGCTCGTCGATGAACTTCTGGCCGGCTTCGGCGTCCATCTCGTTGAAACCGGCGATGGTCTCGACCTTGCCGGGCACCGGCACCTGGGTCTTCAGGGTTTCCTTGGTCTCCAGGCTGGCCTCGCGGGCCTCGACCGGGTTGATCACGTAATGCTTGATGGTGTCCACGTCGGCGTCGGTCAGGTCACCTTCCAGCGCGTACAGCTTGGCGGAGCGGACCGTCGGGCGCTCGCCCTGGGAGATGAGCTGGATGCATTCGGCGGCGGAGTCGGCGCGCTGGTCGAACTGGCCGGGCAGGAACTCGGTGGCGAAGACCTTGGCTCCGGCGAAGTCGGGCAGGTCGTAGGCCACATTGTCCACCTGGGGTTCGCTGAACACGGTGGGCACGGTCTGGTCGAACAGCTCCTGGGAGATGCCTTCGACGTCATAGCGGTTCACGATGCGCAGGGCCTTGAGGCCGTTCAGTCCGAGGATTGTGCGCAGTTCGCCCGCAAGCTGCTGGGCTTCGACATCAAAGCCGGGCTTCTTTTCCACGTACACGCGAAAAACCATGGAAATCCTTTCTTGAAATTATTGAAAAATTGAAGAAGTGCGGTAAAAGAACTTGGCTCCCCTCTCTGAGGGGAGCTGTCAGCGGAGCTGACTGAGGGGAGTTGTCATGGCGGTGAACGTCTTGACCTCCCCTCAGTCGCCTATCGGCGACAGCTCCCCTCAGAGAGGGGAGCCAGCTGTATGTTCTGCTACCTGCACCTAAACGACTTATTCGGTGACTTCGATGCCTTCGGACTTGGCGAGTTCGGCGAGGCGCTCCTCGATCTCTTCGTAGGCCGGGATGATGCTGCCGAGACCACGGCGGAACAGGTCCTTGTCAAGGTGCTCGACCTTGCCGGAGTGGTCCTTCTGGTCCCACAGACGGCAGGAATCCGGGGTGATCTCGTCGGCCAACAGCAGCGTGCCGTCGGTGGCGCGGCCCATTTCGATCTTGAAGTCGACCAGCTTGACGTCGATCTTGGCGAAGATCTCGATCAGGGCCTCGTTGATCTTGCGGGCCAGCGGGGCGATCTCGGCGAGATCCTCGCGAGTGCATACGTCGAGGGCCACCAGGTCATCGTCGTTGACGAACGGATCGTGCAGATCATCGTTCTTCAGGAAGTACTCAAGCACCGGCTCCTTGAGCGGCAGTCCTTCCTCCACGCCCAGACGGGAGCAGAAGTGGCCGGCGGCCACGTTGCGCAGCACGATCTCCAACGGGAACATGTTCACCTTGCGCACCAGCTGGCCGGTGTCGTTCACTCGCTTGATGAGGTGGCTGTCGATACCGCGCTTCTTGAGCAGGTCGAAGATGATGGTGGTGATGAGGTTGTTCAGGCGGCCCTTGCCGGTGAAGTCTTCCTTCTTCTCACCATCGCCAGCGGTGGCGGTGTTCTTGTATTCGACCCACAGAACCTCTGGATCGTCGGTTGCGTACAGTTGCTTGGCCTTGCCCTCGTAGAGCTTTTCCAGCTTCTCCATGACTCACCTTTCAGGAGTGGAATTTCTGGGTGAACTAACGGTAAAAGGGTACCAATCGAGGGCTACAACAACACTCAGCATGACGCTACGATGCGGCCTGCGCATCATACGTCGCTGCATCGAACGGCCATACGCTGTTGGGATGGCGGAGGCGGACGGTATTGGTCCGACAATCGACTCATTGCCGGTCGCATAGTCGTTCGGCGTAACAGTATCTACGCAAGCGCGCGGACACTCAGATGTTCGTCAATAGACAAAACGTGAGTGTACGGCCGCGCACGCACGATAATGGGAGTGACGAAATGGTGCAAGGAGGTTCGTCATGATTGATCATATTGGTTTGTTTGTTTCCGACGCCGCACAGTACGCGGATTTCTACGAGAAGCTGCTGGCCCCGCTGGGCTACGTCAAGAAAGTGGCATACCCGACCGCCGTGTGCTTTGCCAATGACGAGGATGGCGACAGCGTTTGGCTGGAGTCTCCGAAGGACGGCAACCCGGTGGTGCCGTCTCATGTGGCGTTCCGCGCCAAGGATGAGGCCGCCGTCAAGGCGTTCCATGAGGCCGGTCTCGCCTCTGGCGGTACCGACAACGGCGCTCCGGGCCCGCGCCCGAACTATGGCCCCACGTATTACGCCGCGTTCATCCACGACCCGGACGGCAATAATATTGAGGCCATGCTGAGCTGATCAGGCTGTGGACTACTCCACGGTAATCGTCAACGCATCGGCAACACGGCCGGCCTTGGCACGGGCGTCGGCCTCGGACTCGCCGACGGCCAGTGCCACGGCCATACGACGGTGGCCATGCACTTCGGGCTTGGCAAAAATGCGCAGGTCCGTGCCGGGTTCGGCCAGAGCAGCGGCCACATCGGTGAACTCGGCCTCACCGTCGCCGGCCACCACAATCGCATGGCTTGCCGCCACCGTGCCGGCGGGGAGCGTGAGTGCCACGTGCTCGGGGGTGATCGGCAGACCCAGGATCACGCGCGCATGGAGGGCGAACTCGCTCAGACGCTGGGAGGTCATCGTCACCATACCGGTATCGTGCGGACGGGGGGAGACCTCGTTGAACAGAATCGAGCCGTCGGTGAGCACGAACAGCTCCACGCCGAATACGCCCCAACCGGTTTCGCCGGTCGCCCGGGCCCTGGCCACCAGACCCTCGACGGCGGCCCGCGCGATGTCGCAGGCCCGCTCGGCCTCACCATCGGGCTCGGTAGCCGGCTGCCAGGACTCGCGGTAATCGCCGGACTCCTGACGTTGGCCGATCGGCGCGCACGTCACAATGCCGGCGGACGACGAAACGGTCAGTACCGTCAGCTCACGCTCCAGCGGGGCAAGCGCCTCAACGATCACGCGCGACACATCGCCCTCATCGGCGGCGCGGCGGCCCTCCTGCGCTTCGGTCCAAGCGGCATCGATGGCGTCGGCGGAACGCACCACCGACTGGCCGTGACCAGACGAGCTCATCACCGGCTTGACCACGCACGGATAGCCGACTTCCGAAGCTCCGGCGCGCAGCTCTTCCAGCGAGCCGGCGAAACGGTACGGCGTGGTCGGCAGGCCCAATTCTTCGTGGGCCAGTACGCGCAGACGCTCCCGATCCATGCAGATCGCGGCGATTTCGGCGCTCGGCACCACATGGGCGCCCGCGGCCGCAGCACCGGCTAGCACATCGGTGGCGATGGCCTCTACCTCGGGCACGATGATGTCCGGCTTGATTTCATCGAACAATGCCTGCAATTCGGCGGCATTCGCCATATCCAACGCGCGGTATTCATGCGCCACCTGCTGGGCCGGAGCGCCGGCATAGGAGTCAGCAGCACACACCCATGCGCCCAGTCGCATGAGTTCAAGTGTGACCTCCTTGCCCAGCTCGCCAGCGCCCAAAAACAGCACGCGGGTGGGGTGCTTGCCCAGCGGTGTGCCCAGCGGGCGGTTGGCTGCGCGAGTTGCGGGCGGGACGGCAGAAGTCTCGGCGGGAATTGCGGGAGAGGAGGCGGAAGTCACGGCAGTATTCACGGCGTTTTCAGTCATACCCACATTCTGCCATGACGCGATGATTTCGGTATGTCGCGTGAGCGGAGTGCCTCGCGCGGCCAAAATTACGGGCGGAATATCCGGCTTCATGGGGCGGTAATGAGTCCATGGGGCGGTTTGTTGGTTTTGTGAAACCGCGGAATTAAGCCGTTTTGCCTTACCGCCCCATGGGAATTTCACCGCCCCATGGGGTAAATACCGCCCCATGGGCAGGTTACCGCCCCATGAAGATTCAGATGCCCGTAACCCGCCATAAATACTGCGTATAGACACGCCATTGCGTGTGTAACAGAGCCGTCGTACCTTAGCAATCACCGGCCGATGAAGTATGGGGCGGTCGGGCCAACATTTTTGGATGCGACATATAGCGAATAGCGGCGTGTCGGTTCCGGCGTTTCAGGCTACAAGCCGGCACGCTGGCAATAGTCGAAGGGGGAGGGCGACATGCCGACGTCGAACGCGGCTCTGATTTCTCGACGGGCGGCTAGTCTGCCCGGCAATCCTTTTGCTGAGGCGGACGCACGCGCTGCAGCAGCCGTCGCCGCTGGCAAGGATATCATCGACTTGAGCAAAGGGAATCCCGATGGCTGGCCGCCATCCTTTGTACAGGACGCGCTTTCTCACGCTTCCCACAATCCTTCCCTGTTCCGGTACCCGCCATTTGATGGGCTTCCGGAATATCTGAATGCGATTGCCGGCTGGTATTCGCGCCAGCACAACGTCACCGTGGACCCCGCCACCCAGCTGCTGGCGACTTCCGGCTCGTCCGTCGGCATCACCACCGTCATCCAGGCGCTGGTCGATCCGGGAGATACGGTGGTGGCGGTCGACCCGTATTACCCGCAGTACGAGGGCTCAACAGTAGTGGCCGGTGGCCAGTTCGAGACGATTCCCGCTGACCCGAGCCGCGGATTCCTGCCCGACTTGGATGCGGTGGACCCAGTGCTATGGACTCGCGCCAAACTGCTGATTCTGAACTATCCCAACAATCCGACCGGTGCGGCCGCAACACCCGAACTGTATGAGACGGCCATGCGCCTGGCCAAGCAATACGGATTCATCGTACTTAACGATTTCGCCTATGCGGGGCTCGAATTCGGCGACGTGCGCTCGCTGAGCCTGCTAGAGACTCCGGGCGCGCTGGACGTGGCGCTGGAACTTGGCTCGCTGTCCAAGATGTATATGGTGGCCGGCTGGCGCGGTGGATTCGTGGCGGGCAACGCCGAAGTCCTCTCTGCCGTCAAAGCCGTACACCGGCAGACTGCGGTGTTGGCTTCCAGCGTTATTCAGCAGGCCGGTGCGGTGGCGCTGGAATCCGATCAGAGCACGGTGAAGCTGCTGGCTATGCAATATCAGCATCGTTTTGAAGTGGTGCGTGACGGGTTTACCCAGGCTGGTCTGCCGGTGGCCGAGGCCCAAGGCGGCCTGTTCGCGTGGGCGCGCGTGCCGGTGCGGTGGCATGGCGATTCCGCCGCATTCGTGGATTGGCTGCTCAACACGGCCGGCGTGGCGCTGATGCCGGGGGTCTGCTTCGGTCAGGCGGGCGAAGGCTGGGTGCGCATCAGTCTGCTCAAGCACACCGCCGAGTTGTTCCAGGCCGTGGCCCGCGCCGATCGTGCGCTGCGAAGCGCGTGATTCAATATTGGGCAAAATGCGGCAGCCCATACCATTTCACACGCGTTCAGGCAGCGCGGCCGACGTCATTGCCGCGCGGTGGTTTAGGATGAGGCAATGCGCGAAAACGGGATTGAAGAGAGCATTGATCGTCCGCTGACTATCGCTCTTGTGGTCGATACGGTGGGCAATCAGGGCAACGGCACCTCCAATTCGGCCTTGCAATGGGCTGCGGAATTGGAGCGGCAAGGCCATCATGTGAGGCTTGTCGGTATAGGGGCGCCCGAATATCCGGCGCGCGTGAATAAGGTGCCGCTCGTCTCGTGGGTGGCCGCCAAGCAGCTCATGCAATTCGCCGAACCCAGCGACACGTTGTTCCGCACCGCCTTCCAAGGCGTGGATGTGGTGCATATCTATATGCCGTTCAAATTCGGCCGTCGTGCCGCTAAAGTCGCCCACCAAATGGGCATTCCCGTGACTGCCGGATTCCACCTGCAGCCGGAGAACGTGCTGTATTCGGCCGGCCCGCTACGTCGCATTCCCGGTATTTCCAGCTTCCTGTACTGGCTGTTCAAGCACTGGCTGTACAAGCACATTGACCACATCCATGTGCCCACCGAAATGACCGCGAGCCTGTTGCGCGCGCACGGGTATAAAGCCAAGTTGCACGTGATTTCCAATGGTTATTCACCGGTGTATTCGCCGAAGAAGCCGGCCGATCCGGATGCCTCGGCTCCCGTGCCGTTCCGTGTCGTCGCTTCCGGCCGACTGGCCAGCGAGAAAGATCAGATTACGCTGATCAAGGCGGTGTCGATGTCCCGCCACGCCGGCGATATTCAGCTGGTGATCGCCGGTACTGGGCCGCTCAAGCAGTATCTCAAGTTCCGCGCCGGGCGTTTGCTGGCGCGCAAGGCCGATATCGGATTCCACAAGCACGCCGATATGCCCGATTTGTTGCGTTCGGGCGATTTGTTCGTGCATTGTTCGATTGCCGACATCGAATCGGTGAGCGTGATCGAGGCGATGGCGTGCGGATTGGTGCCGGTGATCGCCGCGTCCGAATTGTCGGCGGCCGGCCAGTTCGCGCTGGTCGACGAGTCGTTGTTCCCCGTGCGGGACGCGGCCCTGCTGGCCCGACGCATCGATTGGTGGATCGCACATCAGGCCGAGCGCGCCGAATGGGGCGAGAAATACGCCGAATACACCAAGGCGCATTATTCCGTGGAAGCCTCGGTCCACAAGTTCGTGGATATGGAACGCAAGGCGATAGGGGAGTAGGAGCCTTCTCGTTTGCGGAGAGGTCTTTCCCTCAGTCCGCCTGCGGCGGCCAGCTCCCTCATCGGCGGGAGCTACGAAAAAACCTCCCTCTGATGAGGGAGGTGGCATCGCGAAGCGATGACGGAGAGAGATTAGCGAAGGGTTTTACAACACCTCAATAAGCTGATCGACCTCTTCATGCGTGGTGGCCCAGCTGGTGCAGATACGCATCACGGTATGCGTGTCGTCGGCCTTCTCGGTAAAGCCGAGCTTGACCTCGCGCTCCAGACGGTCGATGGTCGGCTGATCCATCGTCACGAAAATCTGGTTGGTGGGCGCTTCGAAAGTGAGCATGTAGCCCTTGGCGCGCAGGGCCTCGCGAATACGATCGGCCGCCTCATTGGCGCTGCGGGCAATCTTGAAATACAGGTTGTCGGTGAATAAGGCGTCAAACTGCGCGCCCAGCACGAAGCCCTTGGCCAGCAAGGCGCCGTGCTGCTTGATGCGGGTCAGGAAGTGCTTCGGCGTGTTGTGCTTGGTAAACACCACGGCCTCGCCGAACAGCGCACCCACCTTGGTACCGCCGATGTAGAACACGTCGGCGATGGTCGCCAGATCCGTGAGCGTCATGTCGGAACCAGTGGCGGTCAGCGCGTAGCCGAGTCGCGCGCCATCCACGAACAGCGGCATATCGTACTTATGCGCCACATCGGCGATAGCCTGCAGTTCGGCTTTGGAGTAGATGGTGCCATATTCGGTGCTTTGCGAGACGTACACGGATCCAGGGAACACCATGTGCTCGTAGTTGCCGTCCGCATAGAAGGTCTTGCAGAACTCGTCCAGTTCGGTTGGATCCATTTTGCCGTTGTGTTGGGGAATCGTAAGCACCTTGTGGCCGGAGAACTCGATGGCGCCGGCCTCGTGCACGTTCGGATGGCCGGAGGCGACCGCGACCACGCCTGCATACGCCGGGGTGATGGTGTCGATGACGACCTGGTTGGTCTGCGTGCCGCCGACGAGGAACCACACATCCGCGTCCGGCTGGCCGCAGGCCTCGCGGATCTTGGCCTTGGCCTGATCGCTCAGTTCGTCGGACCCGTAGCCCGGATACAGATGGTTGTTGGCTTCAGCCACGGCTTCAAGCACTGCGGGATGGGCGGCGCGGGAGTAATCGTTCTCAAAAGACAGCATGACGGACCTTTTGTCCTTATATTCGGTGAATTGGATATGCCCGAGTGTACAACGCGGTGGTTCCCGGCAGGAGCGGGGAATTCAGGGAAAAACAAAACCCTTCCGCGAACGGAAGGGTTTTACTGGGGTGGCCAACGCGGCTCGAACGCGCGACCTTCTGAACCACAATCAGATGCTCTACCAACTGAGCTATGGCCACCATAGTGTCGTATTCAGCAAGCTGAATTCGCACAACAGGTGAATACTATACACAACTTTTCGGATGTGTGCTCATCGGTGTGTCGCGATGGAATCAAGTGGTTGGTTTCATTCTTGGGGCCAGGCTGTGGGCTGTCTCAAATGGTGGGATGTGGACGAGTGGGTCTTGTGCGGCGATTGATGAAAAGTCAGGGCACACAACGGCGTGATGGTGCGACCGGGGATTGCAGAGATGATTACGTGAGCGTTCACAATGTGAGCATTATGTTTCATATCAACCGCGACCCGCCTAGTTTCATGCGATGTTACCCACACCGAACAAGGGAAGAGAAACACCATGGAAAAGGTTAAAGCCTTTGCAGATTGGCTGACCAAGTGGTTTACGGTCATCGTCATCGTCTGGGCGGTCTTCAATTATTTCGTGCCGTCCGCCAGCCTGTGGGGCAAGGCGTACACCGGCTATATGCTGGGCATCGTGCTGTTCGGCATGGGTCTGACCCTGACGTTGGATGATTTCAAGCGCATCCTCACCCAGCCGATGATGGTCATCGTCGGCACGGTGGCCCATTTCGTCATCATGCCGCTCGTCGCCGTGGCCCTGTGCGCGGTCTTCCACCTGTCCGGCCCGCTGGCCGTGGGTGTGATTCTCGTCGGCTGCTGCCCGTCCGGCACCTCCTCCAACGTGATGAGCTACCTGTCCCGTGGCGACGTGGCCCTCGACGTTTCCATCGGCATCCTCTCCACGCTGTGCGCCCCGTTCATGATTCCGCTGCTGATGCAGCTGTTGGCCTCCCAGTATGTGAGCGTGCCGGTCGAATCCCTGTTCCTCAATGCCGTCAAGGTGGTGCTTTTCCCGATCGCCCTCGGCGTGATCTGCCACATGGTCTTCGGCAAGAAGATCGAGAAGGTCACCGTGGCCCTGCCGATCGTGTCTCAGGTGGCCATCCTGCTGATCATCGGCGTGGTCGTTGCCGCCAACGGCCCGAAGCTGTTCGTGGCCAGCTCCCTGATGGCCATCCCGGTGGTCATCCTGCACAACCTGTGCGGCTACTCGCTGGGCTTCGGCTTCTCGAAGCTGATGTACAGGATCTACCCGAAGGGCTTCCGCTACGCGCAGCAGAAGGCCATCACGTTCGAGGTCGGCATGCAGGACTCCGCCCTGGGCGCCACGCTGGCCCTGACCTCCTTCGCGTCCAACCCACTCGCTGCCGTGCCGTCCACCTTCTTCTCCGTGTGGCACAACATTTCCGGCTCCATCCTGTCCAGCTGGTGGCGCAACCATGATGACCGGCACGAGATTCATTGGGATTCTGACAACGGCGAGAAGGGCTCCGCGGCGAACGTCGTCGACGCGGCCCGTCCGTCCGATGCCGCCAAGACCGCCCCGTCCGTCGCCTGAGAAGGCCGTCGCCCGGCGCGGCGAAGTCGGCGGGCCGGGCGTTCGCGGCGTGTCCGCCGGTAGGGTGGTCTCGTGTTTATGTTCAATGTTTTTTCGGCAAAAGTGCATCAAGTTAGGGCTATGAAATATCTCGTCTGCAGATGTTCACAAAACCTAGTACGAACGGCAGAACTATCCAGAAAATCACTGAAACAACAATCTGAGAATAAGTTTGAGGGGTTAGACCGGCTACAAAAATTGAAGACGAGTGTCCCAGCGAAATCCATCTAGCATATTCTGATATGGAATTTATCTGCGATAGCATCACTGTGACCGGAGGAATGATGAAATACAATGAGATTGAAATTACGGTAGATTGCGAGAATAAAGCCATAGCGAGCCCCAGACCCATATTCACCAACAACGGTAGCGCAAGAGTTAGAAAGCCCGATAGTGAAGCTTTCCAATCTAGACTAAAATGATGAATACTCGATGTAGTAACTGAAACAATCAATGTTAATAGTAATGAAGCGGCAAAACTAGCTGAGAAAATCAAGACCGCTACCACAGTTTTAGCAATCACAATTCGAGACCGCTTGGGAACCTGCGTAAAAGTTACTAGCGCACTACCCTTATCCCACTCCTCACAAACCAAAAGAATGATTAGGAGTGGGCTTATGGTGATTAGGGGACTCGCCACCTGTTTGAAAGGTATGTACCAAGACTCCCCAGCTTCCAGCAATACAGCCGACCAAATGCTCATTCCAACGGTCAACAGCAAGGTGACCAAGGTTATAGCTATGCTCGCACGAGTACCAAAAGCTTTCCTCAGTTCAGATTTTATAATGCCTGACATCTTTGAATCTGAAACAGGTTTGACATTGATCATTAAGATTATTAGCCATTGTTAACCACACTTCCCCGAGAGACACTCGCGGTTTGTTCCAAATAGAACTCTTCCAAGCCTTTACCAGCCCCCTTTAGATCACTAATTGACACCGACCCAATTATCTGCCCCTTACCGACTAAAACAACACTGTCAGCAATTTTCTCCATCTCACCTAACAAGTGTGAACTTAGGAAAACAGTTCCCCCAGCTTGGTTAAAGTCTCTAAGGAAGCTCCGCATCCAATGAATTCCCTCTGGATCCAAACCATTCATCGGCTCATCCAGAATAAGAAGCTCTGGCTCGGGCAATATGGCGAGAGCCAACGCTAGACGCTGTCTCATTCCCAAAGAGTAGGTACCGATCCGCCGCCTGCTCTCGGCGCTTGTCAGTCCACAAGACTCCAAAGCAAACTCAATCTTGGAAGACGCTATGCCGAGAACATCTGCCGCTGCGAGCAATATACTACGCCCGGTTCTACCTGGATGTTGCTTTGATGCATCCAAAACTGAGCCAATTCGACGCGCAGGATTCTGGAGTTTGGAGTAGTCGGTTCCAAACACACTGGCCGACCCTTTCGAGGGTTTTGTTAGCCCCAGTATGCAACGCATCGTGGCAGATTTGCCTGCGCCGTTAGGACCAACAAATCCAGTAACTGAGCCTTGAGGGACCTCGAAAGACATATCGCGAATTGCGCATACTTTCCCATAGTACTTAGACAACGAGTCCACTTTAATAACCCATGGTCGCTCATCCATCACTTTTCTCCATCCTTATTGCTCCGCTGTACAGACAAATAAAGTACAAATCCGAAAATGGCGGCCACGACTATGCCGATTCCCTTATCATACCAAGCGCTTCCAGTTGAACGTCCCGTTGTCTAATTGAAAGTGCAACACCCGTTGGATTGGAGATTGTCTGGAAAACCAGTCCGAGGGGATGTCGCACCCATGGGGAAAGCATGTTCGCACCTGTCGGAAGAGGAGTGTATGTGATCGAATAAAGGTGTTCGGCGTCGGCACTTGTTTCTGTACACCGTGAGCGTTCAATTTGGACATCGCCGGCGGTGACGGTGCCGGTGGAATAAGAACCCCGGCATCGTCTGGTTCCTTGATGGATTCCCGAGTGCCTGTCAACCAAACTGATGGTTCTCGGGAGGAAAGGAAATGACGACACCGGTGTGTGTCCGACGGCGTATCAGGCAGCTCGACCGCCAAGGCCTGAGCCACAAGGAGATATCACGAAGGCTCGGCGTATCGCGTACGACCGTGGTCAAGTACGCCAACCATGGGGATTATTCACCCAGGCCATCGAATGCCGTCCGACCGGGCAGGTCGCTGGTCGACGACGGGTACGCGGCCATCGTGGACGGATGGCCGGCCGCCGACCTGCGCATGCCGGTCAAGCAACGCCATACCGCGACCCGCGTGTACGAGCGGCTCGTGGCGGAATGCGGGTTCACGGGCCCGTACTCGTCGGTGCAGCGCCGGGTCAAGCGTTGGAGGCAAGAGCATCGAGCGCAGTCGGACGGCTTCGCCGAATCGAAGTGGGCGCCGGGAAGCGCGCAGGTCGATTTCGGCCGAGCCCGGGCCGTGGTCGCGGGCGTGGAACGGGTCGTGCATTTCCTGGCGGTGTCGTTCCCGTACTCGAACATGCGCCGGGTGGCGGCATTGCCGGGCGAGACCGCGGAATGCGTGTGCCAGGGACTGCTGGAGGTGTTCGAGAGGACGGGCATGACGCCCGGGGTCGTGGTGTTCGACAACGCCACCGGCGTGGGCCACCGCAACTCCGACGGCACGGCCGCCCGGACCCGTCTGTTCTCCCTGTTCCGCGCGCATTACGGGTTCGAACCCCGGTTCTGCAACCCGTATTCCGGCCATGAGAAGGGCAGCGTGGAGAACGCGGTCGGCTTTCGCGGGGCGCGACCTGATGGTGCCGATGCCGTCGGCCGAGAGCTTCCGGGCGCCGGCCCGCGTGTGGCTGGACGCGTGCGAACGCATCGCCGGATCGGACCATTACCGGCATGGCGTTCCGGTTCGGGAACTGTTCGAGGCGGAGAAGGACCACATGCTGCCCTTGCCTGGCGTGCGGTTCGACCCGTGTGACTGGAGGAGCGTGAAGGCCGACAAGACCGGCTCCGTCGTCATCGACGCGAACCGGTATCTGGCCGGCCCGAGATGGCGTTCGATGCGTTTGCAGGCCGGGGTGCGCGTCTTCGAGATCGAGCTTCGCGATCCCGATGGCGGGCACATCGTCACATTGGAACGCGTGTGGGGGAAATCGGCGGAAACCCAGGCGGATCCGACGAGCCTGCTCGCGATCATCGCGCGCAAGCCGCGCATATGGGGCGAAAGCCCAATCAGGAACGATTGCCCCGATACCGTGCGGTCCCTGCTCGACCGCATGGACGGACGCGTGCGGGCCAACCTGCTCGACGACATCCGCGCCGTGGCCGCCGAATGCGGGTTCGCCGCCACCGTCAAAGCGGTGGAGACCGTCATCGACGCCGGACGGACCATCGACCGGGCCGCAATCGCCACATGCGCCCGACGCGTCCTCGAGGGCAAGGGCTCCTCGGGCGGCCAGGATCTGAAACACCATGACAAATACATGGAGGACGGGCATGAGCACACACGACGGCCAGCCGCGCAAGCGCGGCGGCAGAGTGGTCGCCAGGGCCACACCCGAACAGGTCACGGCCTTGGCGTGCAACCTGCCGTTGACGCACAGCGTGCTCGGGAAGGCCATCGAGAACGCGACCCCGGGCCAGCTCGGCTTCCTCGCCAACCTGTTCGAGGCCGAGAACGCCAGCCGGGCCAGATCCAAACGGTGGCGGCTGCCCGGACAGGCCGGCTTCCCCTGGAACAAGACCCTGGACGGCTACGACCGGGGGCATGGCCTCGTTCCCCGCCGACCGGGGCCGCGAGCAGCTGGAAAGCCTGGAGTTCGTCGAACGGGCCGAGGACCTCGTGCTTTACGGCGACGTGGGCCGCGGCAAGACCCACCTGGCCATCGCGATCGGCGTGCTCGCCTGTCGGCGGATGATCCCCGTCAGGTTCCTCGCCGCCTCGAGCCTGGTCATGCGGCTGAGGAAGGCCAAGGACGAGAACCGTCTCGACCAAGAGCCTAAGGCGATCGGCGGGGCCGGGCTGGTCATCATCGACGAGCTCGGCTGCCTGCCCATCGACATCGACGGGGCCAGGCTCCTGTTCCAGGCCGGCGCGGACTGCTACGAGACCCGCAGCGTCATCTCCGCCTCGAACCTCGAGTCCGGCGGGTGGGGCGACGTGTTCGGAGACGGGGACATGGCCGCCGCGGTCATAGACCGCATCGTGCACCACGGCGGGATCATCCGTTTCCACGGCGAATCCTACCGGAACAGACACTCCCTCATGAAGTAAGCCAACCAGACAAACAACAAAAAACAAGGAAACAGCCGCCGACGGCGTTCAACTTGAACGCCGACTGTGTCCAGATTAAGTGCTGAAAGCGTCCACCTCGATTTGACGAAATACACGGCGCATCCACGGCAGGGCGTTGACGAACGTGTGGTTGCCGACCGCCACGTTGCCGCGCCGACGCGGCAACGGATGCGCGACCCTCATGAACCGGTCAAGTGTGACGTCATACCCCGGCATACACATACGACAATTATCACGCAAAACCTAAATAGCGTAAACACACCCTAGATGGTTAGCGGACCAGTCCCGATCTTTGCTGTTGTCTCGGCTCTAGTCCCAGTGCAGCGGATGGAGGATGCCATGCCGGTATGAATCATCCTGTGCCAGGAAATCAAGGATTCTGTGCGAGTATTCCCGGTCGCCGTTGATACGGTCAACGAGATACATGAGCACAATCAGCGAGTTGCCAACTGATTTGTCTTCGTATGCAAATTCCGGGAACGCCGCCCTCATGTCCTTGAGCACCGCCGGGGTGATCACCATCTCGCGGTTCCACAGGCGAGAGTGATGTGAGCACAGGTTGCGCAGGTAAACCATCGCGTGCACGATTTCCGAGGCACGGCGGCGGTTCTTGCACAATCCCAGCGAGAGCACTGTCTTGGCCACGGCATCCATGTCCAGATGCAACTGGAGCATCTTGGACAAGGTATCGAACGGTAGCACCTCCACCACGGCCCACACCGGTGGCTGCTCGTGCTGGTGGCGGTAGTGGCGGATGCATACTTCGTGGGAACGGGACACCCAGCCCTTGATGTTCGAGATCAGGGCGTCTCGCTTCAACATGCCGTTCGGATACGCGATGTCACGATAGGAATCCGGCTCGTCATAGTTGTAGGCGTCGCCGTTCAGCGCCAGGTTGTAGGCGAGGCGCGCACGGAGTGTCAGTTCCAGACGCGAGGTGCCCTCAAGGATAAGGCGGCGGAACTGGTCGTCCAGCATAAAGGGAGTAAGGAAATCGGATACCTTCGCACCTGGTCGGAAATCATTGTCACCGTTCGCCGGATCCTTCTGGAACGGGCGGAAATACGCGGACAGGCGATAGTAGTTATTGTCCAACAGGATGCCTGGCATGTCGGGCACATCGATGGTCAGGCCGCGCTGCTGGAGCAGTTCGATCATCTCGAACACCGACTTGGCCTGCTTACGCACCTCTCCGCCTCCCATGGATAAAACAAGAGCCCCCGGATTTGAGCACTGTTAGGAGGCTTGGAGGCTACTGTTGACATAAACAATATATCAACCGGTGCACAGAAGCAAGTGGCCCGTTGTCTAAATGAAAGTGCAACACCCGTTGGATTGGAGATCGTCCGGATAACCAGTCCGAAGGGATGTCGCACCTATGGGGGAAAAGCATGTTCGCACCTGTCGGAAGAGGAGCGCCAGGTCATCCGGATCGAGGTCGGCAACGGCACGGGCGTCAGGAAGATGGCCCGTTTGCCGGGGCGCAGCCCGTCCAGCATCAGCAGGGAGATCAGGCGCAACATGTGGTTCCCCGTCCAACGAGAGCAAGTCCTGACGGCCGTACCGGCCGAAGCGTCCGAAGACGGGCCGCTGCTACAT
>OBVA01000133.1_pt1 | contig 36564 bp, 29 predicted proteins | sample 1495021 | NCBI WGS metagenome assembly OBVA01 (sample SAMEA2579965, study PRJEB22360) | human gut metagenome | biome: human gut; feature: human-associated habitat; material: faeces | place: Denmark | collected 2008/2010
GTGGTGACGTCAAGGGCGTTACCCGCTACATCGGCTTCCTCATCAGCTCCGCCAGCTTCTCCCTGCACGGTCTGCGCGTTGGCCTTGACTGCGCGAACGGCGCCTCCACGCCCATCGCCAAGGGCGTGTTCGATGCCCTGGGCGCCAAGACATACGTCGTCTCCAACGAGCCCAACGGCTTTAACATCAACCGCGGCTGTGGCTCGACTCACATCGAGCAGCTTCAGAACCTCGTTGCCGAGAAGGGCCTCGACGTGGGCTTTGCCTATGACGGCGACGCGGACCGCTGCATCGCGGTCGACGAGCACGGCAACGTCGTCGACGGTGACCTCATCATGTACGCCTGTGGCACCTACATGGCCAAAAAGGGCCAGCTTGCGGATAACACCGTCGTCACCACGGTCATGAGCAACCTCGGCCTCTACAAGGCCTTCGAGCGCGCGGGCATTTCCTACGAGCAGACTGCCGTGGGCGACAAGTACGTTTCTGCCTGCATGAGCGAGCACGGCTACTCCCTCGGCGGCGAGCAGAGCGGCCACGTCATCTTCTCCAAGTACAGCGCCACGGGCGACGGCATCAACACGAGCCTGCGCATTCTCGAGGCCATGCTTGGTTCCAAGAAGACCCTCTTTGAGCTCACGGAGCCCGTCAAGATCTATCCGCAGCTGCTCAAGAATGTCGTCGTTGCGGACAAGAACGCCGTTATGGCGGACGAGCGCGTCAAGGCTGCCGTTGCCGGTGTCGAGACCGCCCTCGAGGGCGAGGGTCGAGCGCTGGTTCGCGCGAGTGGCACCGAGCCGATGGTGCGCGTCATGGTCGAAGCCGCGACGCCCGCCATCTGCGAGCAGTACGTCGACCAGGTGGTCAAGGTCATCGAGAGCCTCTAGGCTCGTGCGTCAATAGGACCGTATGGCCGGTGCGTTCCAGGGAGTGGAATGCGCCGGCCCTTTCTTTGAGGGGGTAGTTGAATGAGGCTCATTCTTGCAGATATCGACCGCACGATCATGCCCTTTGGCGATACCGTGGTGCCCGCCCGCGTGCGCGAGGCGTTTAGGGCCGCTGTTGAGGCGGGCTGTGCCGTGGGCCCCTGCAGCGGGCGCGGCCGTGACTGGATCAGCATCCTGTTTGACGGGGACGAGCCCTGCTACCAGACGAACATCGCCACGAACGGCCTGCAGGTGAGCTATGGTGGCGAGCTCGTGCTCGAGCGCCATATCCCCGCCGAGCTGGTCGCGCGCATGGCTGTCCTCACCGCCGAGGTGCCGCGTGCGGGTCTCGTCTGGTTTGATGGTGCTGCCCCGAAGGTCGTCGCGGGTGATATGGAGGACCTTAAGGTCGCGTTCCCGCGCTATGGGGCGTGCGGCGTCTACGAGCTGCTGCCTGGTCATGACGTGGTCAAGGCGAATGCCTTCGTGGCGGGCGATGACGTGGCAACGCGCGAGCTCGCTGATCTTCTCACGAGGGAGATTCCGGAGCTTGACTTCGACGTGCCGCAGCGAGGCTTCGTCAACATTATGCCTGCGGGCTGGAACAAGGGAGCCGCGGTGCTTTGGCTCGCGGATTACCTGGGCGTGGCGTCACAGGACGTCTTCGTCTTCGGCGACGCGGAGAATGACCTCTCGATGCTGCGTGCGGTGGATAACTCCGTCGCCGTGGCGAATGCCACGCCCGAGGCCGCCGCTGCCGCGCGTTGGCACATTGGTGCCTGCGAGGACTTCGCCGTCGCCGACGCCGTCAAGGCCCTCGCCTCCGGCGGTTTCCCCTTCACCGAGTAGCCGAAAGTTGACAAAGGGACTGTCCCTTTGTCAACTCGATACCCACTGACCTGCAAAAGGGACGGTCCCTTTGCAGGTTTTTTCTCACGTCCCCAGCTTGATATGTCAAGTGAGGTGCTACGGAGGAAGCTCGGGCGATTCGTTGGCGGCTGCGCCCAAATAATGCGAGAGTATTTTCTGACAACTACAAAGAAGCAGGTAAACATATGCGCAAACGGTAACTCACAACCTGATATCGCCCTAATCAAGTGCAACCAAACGATTACCACTCAGCTAATAAAAAGATACCGTTCGGGAACGGAACGGGCAATTTGGAAATTCTGTGATAGCTTAATATACGGAGTTGGAGGGAGAGAGGGACTCCCACCGCTCCTGTTCGCCTCCGCTTCTGGTCGGCTCGCGGAGGGCCAACCGATGAATCCGCGGGACGCGTACGTATTGTTTGGAAAGCAGTACAAATGAAAGGTAGGAGGGATACCGAATGATGAAGTATCTCCAGAAGCTCGGCAAAGCGCTGATGCTTCCCGTCGCGGCGCTTCCCGTCGCTGGCATCCTCATGGGCGTTGGCTATCTGCTCGCCCCGGCTGTTATGGGCGTTCCTGGTGCTGAGGCTGCTGGCGCGGCCTACACCGTTGGTTTCCTGCTCATCAAGGCGGGGGGGGGCTCTCATCGACAACATGGCCTGGCTCTTCGCCATCGGCGCAGCCGTGGGCCTCGCCGACGATCATGACGGCACCGCTGGCCTCGCTGGTCTCGTCGCCTTCCTGATGATCCAGCAGCTCCTCAGCCCGGCCGTCGTCGGCACCGTCCGTGGCATGGACGCTGACGCTCAGGCTGCCTGGCTCCTCACCGCCGAGGGCATCGCCTTCTCCAAGATCGCTGGCAACTGCTTCATCGGCATCCTCTCCGCCGTCATCGGTGGCACGATGTACAACAAGTTCAAGGACACCCGTCTCCCGGATTGGCTGGCCTTCTTCTCCGGCAAGCGCTGCGTCGCCATCATGACCGCGCTCGTCTCCATCATCGCCTCCGTTGTCCTGCTCTTCGTGTGGCCCATCATCTTCGACGGCCTCGTTACTCTTGGTAACGGCATCGCCGGCATGGGTGGCATCGGCGCTGGCATCTACGCCTTCCTGAACCGCCTCCTCATCCCGACCGGTCTGCATCACGCCCTCAACAACGTCTTCTGGTTCGACACCATCGGTCTCGGCGACCTGTCCCACTACTGGGCCGGCGACGTCATGGGCCAGAACGGCGCCAACTGGAGCGTCGGCATGTACATGTCCGGCTTCTTCCCCTGCATGATGTTCGGCATCCCGGGTGCTGCCCTCGCCATGGTCAAGACCGCCAAGGACAAGAAGGCCGCCATCGGCCTGGTCCTCTCCGCCGCCATCTGCGCCTTTGTCTGCGGCGTCACCGAGCCGTTCGAGTTCGGCTTCATGTTCCTCTGCTTCCCGCTCTACGTCGTGTACGCCGCCCTGTACGGCATCTTCACGATCATCGTCTACTACGTGAACTTCCGTGCGGGCTTCTGCTTCTCCGCTGGTGCGACTGACCTGGTCTTCTCCGCAAGCCTGCCCGCCCATGCCAACACCTGGATGATCATCCCGCTGGGCATCGCCGCTTTCGTGGTCTTCTACGCGGTCTTCTACTTCGCCATCACGAAGTTCGACCTCAAGACCCCCGGCCGCGAGGATGTCTCTGAGGGTGAGGCCAGCGTTGCTTCCGCTACCTCTGGCGACGACAAGTTCGCCGCTATCGCCGCTGGTGTCCTAGCTGCTGTGGGCGGCAAGGAGAACGTCAAGAACGTTGACTTCTGCGCCACGCGCCTCCGCTTCGAGGTCGCTGACTCCGCCAAGGTCGACGAGGCCGCCTGCAAGAAGGCCGGTGCCGTGGGCGTCATGATTCCTTCCAAGGAGTCCGCTCAGGTCATCATCGGCACGCAGGTCCAGGCCGTCTGCGACGAGCTCCAGAAGCTCATCTAAGACTGATGCCTGAGGCCGGAAGGCTGAAGTAACAGCATGAAGGGCCGTTCCCACTCCGCGGGGAACGGCCCTTTTTCTTATGCGCGCACGCTGCGCTCAAGCGATGCTTGCACACCTGACGCTGCGGCTCGGGCGCATGGTTGCCGCGCGAGGGGCGTGTCGTGTCACAACCGCGCGAGGATGCGGCCCCGCCACAACCGGCAGACCTTCGCCGGCAACCCGTCTCCCCAGCCACAAAACGAGGGCCCGCCGGCATCGAGTCGACGGGCCCTCTGTACGAGTCAACGTACTTTGCGCGGGCGCGCGCCCGAAGAATCGCAGAAGCTACTTCGTGACGCTCACCACGACGTCGCCAACCTTGACGGGGCGGTTGGCGATGGGGGTGACCTCAGCGCACTCAGCGGTGTTGGTGATGATGACGAAAGTGGTGTCAGGGTGGCCCGCCTCGGCTACCTTCTCGCGCGAGAAGGTGAGGAGCTCTTGGCCACAGGTGACGGAGTCGCCCTGGGCAACCTTGACTTCGAAGCCGTCGCCCTTCATCTCAACGGTGTCGATGCCCACGTGAACCATGACCTCAACGCCGTTATCGGCGATGATGCCCACGGCGTGCGGCATGACGACGGAGACCTTGCCGGAGATGGGGGAGATGACGGTCGAGCTCGTGGGGTTGATGGCACAACCCTTGCCCATCATCTCGCTTCCAAAGACGGGCTCGTTGGTCTCAGAAAGTTGGACGAGTTCACCGTCGACGGGAGCAAGAACCTCAGTGACGTTGCTGGCCGGCTTGTCCTCGGCCTTCTTGAAGCGATCGAACAGTCCCATCGTGTCTCCGTTCGCTGGGGGATAAATATATACTTGATATTATAAGTTGGAAGCACGAGATCATTGCGCTTTCGTCGGCATGCGGTATGATTCGTCATTTAACTGAAACGGGAAGGCAAGCGACTGGACTTGCCTTCCCGTTCTGCGTCAAATCGTGTGTGAAAATGCGCCAGAGCCCCGCCAAGCTTGAATTCCGGCTTGGATGGCGAAGGTGCTATCTTAGCAGTCTACTTCACGACGCCCTTGCGGAGAAGGATGTTCGCGTAGGTGGCCTCCTCAGAGGTGGCCACGATGGCGTAGGTCTTGCGGGCGCGATCGATGAAGGCGTCATGCTCCATGTGGGAGATCTTCACGTCACCGGCGTGCTTTTTGATGATCTCGCGGTAGGTGGCCCAAATGGGAGGCTCCTCCGGAGTGGGCGATTCCATCATCGCGACGGGAGACTCGACGTAATCATCGAGCGGCATGAGCGTGAGGATGGAGTCGAGCAACTCGGGTACGCCGAGGCCGATGCAGCGGACGAGCAGGTTGCCGCTCGAGGTGGCGGGATAGTTGCCATCCGAGAGGACGATTTCGTCGCCGTGGCCCATCTCCATCAGGACCTTCAACAGGTCGGGTGAGACGTTCTTGGGGATTCCGTTGAGCATGGGTTGTCCCTTCTGCCGCGCGAGCGGCATATCCATTGGTTGGCCGTCAATTGGCAGCTGGTTTAGTTGTAACCACTTTGGACGGGGCCTGCGCCAACGCTTCGGTGGACGCGCGCGATGGTTCGCAGGCGCGGGGACGAGACGGGGCGCCCTAGTCGAGCACGCTACGGGCGCCAGAGCGATCGAGCGAGGAGAACTTCAGCTTGAAGTAATCCCAGCGCACATAGGAGAGCGCATCCTCGACAACCTCGCCCGTGGCGAGCGTCGTGATCTTGTGCTCGCGAACGACGGGCGTGTCACCCTCGAGCTTGAGCGCCTCCGCCACCTCAATCGGCGCGGGGAAGATGATGTCGTCCACCTCGACCGCGGCCTCATCATTGAGCGAGATGCCGAAGTCCTCGCGGACCTTGCGGTAAATGGAGGAATACTCCTGCGGCTCCGCATTCTCCTTGATGAGGCGGCTTGCGATGTAGCTGCGCTGATAGACGATGGGGATTCCCTTGCAGCTGCGGATGCGCATGATGCGCTGGTAGCCCTCCGTGGGACCGAGGTGCATGGAACGGCGGACATCCGGGTCACCACCGCGCTCGAATGACAGGACCTCGACGGTCTCTCGCTCGGTGTAACCCTTCCACGGCTCCATGTCCGTGAGCTCGACGAGGCGACGCTTGCGCGTGCGCGAGACGAACGTGCCCTTGCCCTGGCTGCGCACGAGGTAGCCCATGTTCACGAGTTCGCGGATGGCGCGGACGATGGTGATGGAGCTCACGCCGTAGCGCTCGATCAGCTCGGACTCGCTGTAGAAGCGTTGGCCGTTCTCGAACTTCTTGCTCTCAATCTCCTTGCGGAGGTCTTCCTTGATGAGCTCGTACTTGGGTGTACGCATGTCTCACCTGCCGTGGGGCCCAGCCTGTCGCAAAAGGCTGCCGTTTGCCGGGAAAATAGGATAAAAGCCGTGCTAGTGAATTACTATACTAACTATATGACAGGCGTGAACAACAACAACTAAATCCCTCATCGTTGAACGGCTGCCAAATACCGTTTATCCATAGCTCTGCTCTGCGCGTTTCCGCGTGAGAAGGGATTGCAATGGCTTCGTATCTTATCAAAGCTGACAAGTTCTTCCTGCCCGGCGGAGTCGCCCTGGGCGGTTACCTCAAGGTCATCGACGGCAAGTTTGGCGCGTGGACCCCTGCTGCTTCCGAGGGCGTCGAGATTCGTGACTTCACGGGTAGGTGGATCGCTCCCGGCATGGTCGACACACACATCCACGGTTTCTTCGGCCACGCCACTATCGACGTCGATGCCGAGGGCATGGTCGAGGCGAGCGAGAACCTCGCGAAGTTTGGCACGACGAGCTGGCTGCCCACCACCTTCACCGATGGCGTCGAGCATATCGGCGAGTGCTGCGCGACGATTGCCGAGGCTGCCAAGTCTTGCCAAGCTGGCTCTGGCCGTGCCCACATGCAGGGCATCTACCTCGAGGGTCCGTTCTTCACGATGAAGCACGTGGGAGCTCAGAACCCGGCGTTTCTCGTGGATCCCAGCTATGAGGTCTTCCGTGGCTGGCAGGAGCGCGCCGGTGGCATGATTCGCAAGAGCGCGCTTGCTCCCGAGAGGGACGGTTCCGTCGACTACATTGCCGCGCTCGATGCCGAGGGCGTCGTGATCTGCATCGGCCATACGGATGCCACCTATGACGAGGCGCTCGCCGCGGTGAATGCTGGCGCGACCTGCTTCGTCCACACCTACAACGGCCAACGCGGCCTCCACCATCGCGATCCGGGCGTGGTGGGCTGCGCCATGTCGACGCCTGAGACCTATGCGGAGATCATCTGTGATGGCAAGCACGTGCGCACCGCCGCGATCGAGTCCCTGCTTCGCGCCAAGGGCTGGCAGCATACGGTGCTTATCACGGATTGCCTGGGCTGCGGTGGCCTTCCCGAGGGCAACTATATGAGCGGCGGCATGCCCGTCGTTCTCGCCGATGGCCTGTGTTACCTGCGCAATGAGGACGGCACGAGGGGCAACATCGCCGGTTCCGTGCTCACGCTCGCCAAGGGCGTGAAGAACATCGTGGATTGGGGCCTTGCGAGTGCTGGCGAGGCGATTCGCATGGCGACGGAGGTCCCGGCTCGCTCCGCGCACATCGACGACGTCTGCGGCTCGATCAAGCCTGGCCGTGACGCGGATTTCGTGGTCTTTGACCACGAGCTCAACCTATGCGAGACGTTCCTCGCGGGCGAGTCCGTGGGAGCTCCAATTGAGTATTAGCGGAGGTGCGGTGGCACGGGGCGCGGCGAGGACGCGGGCGGCAGCTTGGAGACCGCCTGCGACCTCGCTGACAGCACCCGTCTCAATGCGTCAGCGATAACGCGCATGTGCCGCTTCTGGAAACAGTGCGTAACGAAACCTCCTGCGGGGCGCGTTGCGTGCTTTGATGGGACGAACTAATCGTCCGTCAGGCACGTGCTGCCCCGCAGGAGGTTCTTCATGGTTGGATTCGTCCTCACTGGTCACGGAGAATTCGCGCCTGGTCTCGCGAGCGCCCTTGATCTCTTCGCTGGTCCCCAGGAGAACTTTGACGTCGTGCCGTTTGACGTGAGGCGTGCCGGCGAGTATCCGCACCTCATCAATGCCGCCATCGCCACTATGCGCGAGCATACCGACGGCGTCCTCGTGATGTGCGATCTTATCGGCGGCACGCCGTACTACCAGTCGATGACAGCGTCCGCCATGATGCCGGACGTGCGCGTCGTTGCCGGAGCGAACCTCCCGATGGTCATCGAGACGGTCTTCACTCGCAACGCGGATACGGATGCCACAACAGATTCGCTCGTGACCGTAGCGCTCGACGCCGGGAAGAGCGGCGTGGAGAGTCGCTTGGTCTCCTAGCCCAGCAGCTCGGACACCACGCTCGCGACGAGCGTGCGGGGAAGCAGCACGTCGAGGCCGCTCGCACGTCGCGCCGCGTCGCGCATGGCGAGGGTGAATCCCATGCAGTCGAGGCAGAGGAATGCGTCGTCCGCGCCCTTGAGCGTGGCCGCGGCGCGCGTGACGCCGTCAATGCCCTGGTAGGGGCTTGCGGAGACGATATCGACCTCGACGCCGCTCATGCTCCACCACTCACGCGTCTGCTCGATCTGCGACGGATCGGGCACCATGACGGCGACGCGGCGACCGCCGGCGAGCGCGCGGGCGTTCGAGTGCAGGAGGGGCTGCGGGAAGATGAGGGGAACCGTGTGACGGAGCTCCGGGAAGGAACCGGTGCAGAGCACGATGATGGCGCGGCAGCCGTCCGCCTCGGCCTGATCGATCTTTTCCTGGACGAGGGGGACGACCTTGTCTCCCGAGAAGGTGGCCTGGCGACCGTCGCTCATGCGCGAGACGAGGACCTCCTCGCCGGGTTCGGGCTTAAGCTCGCTCTCGACCTGCTCAAGCGTCATACCGTCAAGCGCGCCGTACTCGACGAGCTCGAGGTTGTCCGCAAGACGCTGGACGAGGTCGCAGGTCATGTCCGTGCGGGGGCTCTGGCCCACCGTGATGCCTGCGATACGCGTATGACGTGCCATGATGCCTCCAAGAGAGTGATTGCCGAGACAGATTCGGGCTCGGCACATAGAAAGGCCCGCCGACGCTGGGTCGACGGGCCAAGTGATGCGTATACCTGACTACTCGGACTTGCCGGGGGTCTGGAAGTGGCTCATATCGCCGTAGAGCTTCTGGAGACGGGCGAACTGCTCCTCGTCATAGAACTTGCAGGCACCGGGGCCAAAGACCTTGGCGACCTCGACGGCGAAGCGGGCGGCCTCCTCCACGTCGGTGCCGTGGGTGGCGCCGGTGGCGCAGCCGGCGACCATCTGCTCGGTCGCGATCGCGACGCCGACGACGGGGGCGTCGGTGGAGGTGGTGGGCTGGAGGATCGAGTTGAGGTGGTAGAGGTCATTGCCGTAGGGCGTGATGTCCTGCTGCGAGAGGGCGAAGACCAGTGGCATCTTGCCGGTGACGCGGGTCATAACGTCCATGAGGTCATTGGAGACGGACAGGATGTAGCCCATCTTGGTGGTGGGGGAGATCGCGATGCCGTTCACGTTGATGATGCGGTTGCCCTTGGTGGTGTCGATGGAGATGATGGCGTCCATGCGCTCGTCGACCTCCATGCGGTTCATGGTCGCCATGTCGATCGGGGAGTCCATGAAGGGAACCGGCTCGTGCGGGAGCGTCGGGGCGTCCGGGCAGATGTGGGTGGCAACGATGACGTCGCCCTCGAGGACGTCGCCGTTTTCGTGCATCTCGGCGAGCTTGAGGGCGGCGGTGAGGGCAGCGACGGCACCGTCACCGTCGGACACGGCGCCAATCATCTCGGGACGAGCGCCGCAGCCGCCGAGACGGCCGACGATGCCGAGCGTGGGGGCGGTGCCACCGCAGGACTTGCCGTTGGAGCCGGGGATGAGGATCTTGATGCAGTCAGTGCCACCACGGTCGCCACTGACGCGCTCGACGGTCACCTCGGTGATGCCGTGGCTGCGGATGAGCGCGGCGCACTCCTCACCGGAGGCCTGGGGCTTGTCGATGAGGTCATAGATGTCAAGCATCTGACGAAGAAGCATGGATGGTCGCCTTTCCTTAGAGGTTATTCGCAACGCTCTCCATCATACGGCAATAAACGTCTTACGTGTGCAAGCGCTATGCTAGTCAACCAATAAAGGGCAGGGGCGTTCGCGTCGTGCGGCGTCTTCATACAAGGGAGGATGCATGGGAACCGAGGAACTCGACTTCTCAACCGTCAACGAGCTCACGAATAACTTCGCGAGTGTGCGTGCCAATCGCGTGGCGCGCAATTCCGTCACCGCACTCGGCGTGGTCGAGGCCAGCGTCGACCGCAGGCAGGCGCGCAACTACCAGGACACCTTCGGCGTGTCGCTCAAGGCCGCCAAGACCGTGACCGGCCAGCGCCACTCGGGCCGCTGCTGGATGTTCTCGACGCTCAACGTCCTGCGCTCCAAGGTCCTCGCCAACCTCGACATCGATGACTTTGAGTTCTCCCAGAACTACGTGCAGTTCTATGACAAGCTCGAGCGTTGCAACTCCCGTCTCGAGTACGTGATCGACACCGCGGACCAGCCTTGGAACGACCGCGAGGTCACCCAGCTCATGCTCACCCCGGTCGATGACGGTGGCCAGTTCGTCTTCTGCTGCAACATCGTGAAGAAGTGGGGTGCCATCCCCAAGGCCCTCATGCCGGACACCGCCTGCAACAAGGACACCGCGCAGATGAACGCCCTGCTCACGACCCTCCTTCGCAAGGACGCCACGATCCTGCGCAAGATGGCTGCGAAGGGTGCCACGCTCGAGGAGCTTCGTGCCAAGAAGCAGGAGATGCTGCCCGAGTTCCACCAGATCCTTTGCTGCTGCCTGGGCGAGCCGCCCGTGACCTTCGACCTCGCGATTGAGGTGGGCGAGGGTGCCGACGTCGACGCTTCCAAGGTCGAGGAGGTCGTTTCCGCCAACGGTGGCGAGCCGCGACGCGTCCTGCGCGACGCGGGCATTACCCCGGTCGAGTTCGTTGAGCGCTACGTGAAGCTTGACCTCTCGCAGTACGTCGAGCTCGTCAACTTCCCGGGCGAGACCCGTCCCTACGAACATGCCTATGGCATCCGCTACTTCGATCCGGTCATCGGCGGTCAGCGCCTTCGCTTCCTCAACATGCCGATGGAGGACCTCGAGAACGCTGCCGTCGAGTCGCTCAAGGCTGGCGTCCCCGCCTTCATGATGTGCGCCGTCAACAAGAACCTCATGCGCAAGGACGAGGACTTCTCCGGTGTGCTCGCGCTCGATGGCATGGACCTCGACGGCACCTTTGGCGTCGACCTCTCCCAGACCAAGGCCGAGATGATCGATGACCGCGAGTGCGGCATGACGCACTGCATGGCCTTCCAGGGCGTCGAGCTGGGCGAGGACGGCAAGCCCGTGGCCTGGCGCGTCGAGAACAGTTGGGGCGACGACTTCGGCTTTGACGGCTACCTCGTCATGGACGCGGACTGGTTCCGCCTCTATGGCGGTGACGTCGTGGTGGAGCGCCGCTTCCTGCCGCAGCGCATCCTCGACCTCTGGGACACCCTGACGCTCGAGGACGTTGCCTATTGGGACAACATGATCGCGATCGGCTAGGGGCTTTAGGGCGGGAATTCCCCAAGGGCGACGTCGCCTCTAAGAGCCTTATTCACAGATGCGTGATGAAATGTCCGCAGGCGGTCAAACGGAGTTTTGCCGTCTGCGGCTTTTTTACAACCGTTCACGTCAAAATGTACACTAATTAGAGACAATCATAAGGTAAGATAAAAAATTACTGTTTTATCCAAAAGCAGTCCAGTATTTCGCTTGAGTAAACCATCGCGTATCGCTAGCTCAACGTGATGCCGTTTCAGATATCTTTTATGAAGCGAATTGCATGGCTGGTAAGGAATTTGCAGTTTCCAGGCATATCCGCGTTTTTCAAGAGGGCGCTAGCGTCCTGATACCAAAATGGGAGGAACCATGTCTGACCTCAAGATTTCTCGTCGTTCGTTCGTCGGTGGTGTGTCCATCTTTGCGGCGGCGATGGCGGGTACCGCACTCTCCGGCTGCAGCTCTGATGGTGGCTCGACTTCCACCGGTGCTGGTGCCGATGGCGGCACGCTCGTCCTCAGCCTGCCCTCCTCGCCCAAGTACCTCGACCCCATCAAGTACACGGGCGCCTATGAGGCCCAGATCATCTGGTGCGTGTGCGACACCCTCGTTGACTACAACATCGACCTCACCGAGATCGTTCCCCAGCTCGCCACCGAGTGGAAGGTCTCCGACGACGGTCTCACCTACACCTTCACCATCCGTGATGATGCTAAGTTCCAGGCTGGCCAGTACCAGGAGGGCCGCGCCCTTGTCGCCGAGGACGTCAAGTACTCCCTCGAGCGCTCCGCGACTGAGTCCTCGATGAACCGCCTCGCCATGCTCGACCACTGTAACGTCGTTGATGACCACACGGTCGAGTGCGTGCTGAAGGCCCCTAACGCCTCGTTCCTCACCGCTCTTACGGATGCTGGCAACGTCATCGTCCCGAAGGAAGAGGTCGAGGGCTGGGGCGATGCCTTCGGCGACCACCTCGTGGGCTCTGGTGCGTTCAAGCTCGACCAGTTCGTGAAGGACCAGCAGAGCGACCTGTCCCGCTCTGATTGCTACTGGGGCGAGAAGCCGCACCTCGACGGCGTCACCGTCAAGGTCGTTACCGACATGACCCAGTCGGCCAACGGCCTGGCTACGGGTGAGATTGACATCGCCACTTCGCTCACGGGCGAGGCCACCCAGACCATCAAGAACAATGACCAGCTCGTCCTGGACCAGAAGCAGGCGCTCCACGTTGCCTACGTCTACATGAACCAGGTCAACGGCCCCACCGCCGACCAGAAGGTCCGCAAGGCCATTCTCATGGCTGTCAACCGTGATGACCTGGTCAAGGGCGTCTATCCCTATGGCGAGGCTACGACCGCCGTGCTGCCCCTGCCCACGGGCTCTTGGGGCTATGACGAGTCCGTCGAGGCTGACGTCCCGGCCTATGACCCCGAGGGCGCCAAGAAGCTCCTCGCCGAGGCTGGCTATCCGGACGGTCTCACCCTCAACATGTACATCTCCAACACCGAGGCTCGCGTGAAGATGGCCACCATCCTCCAGCAGTCCCTCAAGGAGAACCTGAACATCGACCTCGTCATCAACCCGAGCGACTGGGGCACCTTCAGCGCCACTGCCGCCGCCGGCAAGGCTGATCTGTACGGCATGAGCTGGTCCTGGTACCCCGATCCCTACTTCTTCCTCAACAAGCTGTTCAGCTCCACGGAGATTGGCGCGCTTGGCAACGGTGCTGGCTTCAGCCACCCCGAGGTCGACGAGCTGCTCGACAAGGCCCTCGAGGTCACGGATCAGAACGAACGTGCCAAGTACTACAAGGAGGCTCTGAAGAAGATCGTCTCCTATGACCCGATGCTCGTCTATGGCTCCGAGTATGTGAACACCGGCCTTACCAAGAAGGTCGAGGGCTTCCAGAGCCGCGCCGACAACAAGACGGTCATCGTCTCCAACGAGATCAACATCTCCAAGACGGCGTAATTTGAGTATTTCATTCAGTTAAGAATGATAGGGGCATGGCCCAGAGCCGTGCCCCCATCACATGGTTACGCGGGCACAAGTTCCCGCCAGACTCCGCTCAGGGGGTGTTGCAAAGGTGGCAAAGACAATCCTCAAGAGGATTCTCCAGACGATTCCGGTTCTGTTCGTAGTCGTCACCATCACCTTCGTCCTCACGCGCATGATTCCGGGCGATCCAGCGGCGCAGATGCTGGGTCCGCAGGCGTCACCCGATGCGATTGCGACGATGAGAGTAAAGATGGGCCTCGATGAGCCCATGCTTACGCAGTACATCAACTATCTGGTTGGTATCCTGCACGGCGATTTCGGCTATTCGTACTCCTACAGTGGCCCCGTCATGCCCATTATCCTGAGCAGGCTTCCCTCCACGCTTTCGATCACCCTTACGGGCCTTGTGCTCGCGCTTCTCGTCGGCGTGCCCATTGGCGTCGTGTCCGCCGTGAAGCAGAACACCATCTTTGACTACGTCTTCATGGTGCTTGCCCTCGTTGGCGTGTCTATGCCTATTTTCTGGCTGGGCCTCATGCTCGTCCTCACCTTCTCGGTGAATCTGGGCTGGCTCCCCGCCATGGGCATGGGTGCGATGTCGAAGGGCGTCTGGGACGTCATTAGCCACATGATCCTGCCGTGCTTCTGCCTGGCGACGATTCCCGCGGCGACGTTTGCTCGCATCACGCGTTCGAGCATGCTCGAGACGATCAGCGGTGAGTACATCAAGGCCCTCCGCGCTCGCGGCATCAAGGAGTCCAAGATCATCTGGAAGCACGCGCTCAAGAACGCGCTCCCGCCCATCGTGACCGTCTTGGGTCTTCAGCTCGCCAGCGCCTTCGCCGGCGCCATCCTGACGGAGACCATCTTCTCCTGGCCTGGCCTTGGCACGCTCATCGTCAATGCCGTCAACGGCCGTGACTACTCGCTCATTCAGGGCGTGGTCCTGTTCTCCGCCGTCGTCTTCGTCTTCGTTAACCTCGTTGTTGACATCGTCTACATGGTCATCAACCCCAAGGTCAATTATGAGGGGGGTAGCAACTAATGGCAGATAACGCTACTGGCGCTAGCCTTTCTGACGAGGCAACGCTCAAGATGCTCGAGCGTGAGCGCAAGGCGAACAACGCCTGGCACAAGCTCGCTCGTAACAAGATGGCGCTCGTGGGCCTTGCGATCGTCGTCGTGATGGTGATTCTCGCCATCTTTGCGCCCCTGCTTGCTCCGTGTGATCCCAACGCCACGGATACCGGCAACATGTTTGCCGCTCCCGGGGTGGGAGGCCACCTGTTTGGCACTGACGCCTATGGCCGCGACCTTCTCTCCCGCGTGATCTATGGTGCGCGCATCTCGATCTTCATTGCCATCGGCGGCACCATCCTCGGTGCCATCGTCGGCATCCTGCTTGGCCTCGTCGCCGGCTTCTTTGGCGGCATCGTTGACTCTGTGATCATGCGTATCATGGACGGCATGATGGCGTTCCCGTTCATCCTGCTCTCCCTTATCCTCATGACCATCCTCGGTCAGGGCACCATCAACGTGATCATCGCGATTGGCGTTGCCAACGTGCCAAACTTCGCACGTGTCGTGCGTGGTCAGGTCCATGTCGTGAAGAACGAGGAGTACTGCAACGCCGAGCGCGTCATTGGCGCCAGCCCCGCTCGCATCCTCTTCAAGCACATCTTCGCCAACGCCATGAGCCCGGTCATCGTCTACTTCACGCTCAACATCGCCAGCGCGATCATCTCTGAGGCCGCGCTTTCCTTCCTCGGCCTTGGCATCCAGCCGCCCACCGCTTCGTGGGGCTCGATCCTTTCCGAGGGCAAGAGCTGCCTGCAGGGCGCTCCTCACATCGCCACGATTTCTGGCATGTTCATCCTCGTCACCGTTCTTGGCTTCAACCTGTTTGGTGACGGTATTCGTGACGTTCTCGACCCGAAGCAGAAGAGGTAGGCCCCATGAGCGAGAACAACTCTCAGGCTACCGAGACCAGTGCGGCTACCGAGCAGGTCTCGGAGCATCTTGTTGAGGTCCACGACCTTAAGACGTACTTCCACACGGCTGCCGGCGTCGCCAAGGCTGTCGATGGCGTGAGCTTCACGCTCGATCGCGGCAAGACCCTTGCCATCGTGGGTGAGTCTGGCTCCGGCAAGTCCGTCACCTCGAGCTCTCTGATGCACCTTCTGCCCAAGACCGGCAAGATCGAGGGCGGCAGCGTCATGTTCGACGGCAAGGACATCGTGCATGCCACCGAGGCTGAGCTCCGTGAGCTTCGTGGCAAGGACATCTCGATGATCTTCCAGGACCCGATGACGGCCCTTGACCCGGTGTTCAAGGTCGGCACCCAGATGATCGAGAACATCCGCCTGCATGACGGTCTCGACAAGGAGGCCGCGCGCAAGCGTGCCATCGAGATGCTGAAGCTCGTGAGCATCCCCAACCCCGAGAAGCGTATGGACTCGTATCCGTACGAGCTCTCCGGTGGTATGTGCCAGCGCGTCATGATCGCCATGGCAATGAGCTGCCACCCTAAGTTCATCATCGCCGACGAGCCCACCACCGCCCTCGACGTGACGGTGCAGGCCCAGGTCTTGAGCCTGCTCAAGGGCCTCCAGGATACGCTCAACACGGGCATTCTCCTCATCACGCACAACCTCGGCATCGTCTGGCAGATGGCTGACGACGTCATGGTCATGTATGCGGGCCGCACCTGCGAGTATGCCCCCATGGAGGAGCTCTACGCCAATCCGCTGCACCCCTATACCTGGGGCCTGCTGGATTCCATGCCCAAGCTCTCCGATAAGGCGAAGACCGACCTCAAGACCATTCCGGGTGTTCCGCCCGACCTGAGGCTCACCGGCACCTGCTGCAACTTCTACAACCGTTGCCCCTACGCTTGTGAGAAGTGCAAGCATGAGGTTCCGCCGCTGGTCGAGGTCAAGCCTGGTCACTTCGTGGCGTGCCACAGGCAGAACGGCGAGGAGAGCCTCGTTCGTGGGGAGGCGAACTAAATGGCCAACGATAATGTGATTCTTGGCATCAAGAACCTTAACAAGGAGTTCCGTCTTCGCGGCGACGGCCTCTTCGGCAAGCCTCAGACGCTTCATGCGCTGTCCGGTGTTTCGCTTGATGTCTATGAGGGTGAGACCCTCGGCATCATCGGCGAGTCCGGTTGTGGCAAGTCAACCCTCGGCCGCTGCATCGTTGGTCTCCATGAGCCCACGAGCGGCGAGATCATCTATAACGGCCAAGACATCTCCAAGCTTAAGGGTGCCGCGCGCAAGCCTGTGCACAAGGACCTCCAGATGATCTTCCAGGACTCCTATTCGAGTCTTGACCCTCGCTTCACCGCAGCGGCTTCCATCGAGGAACCGATGGTCATCCATGGCATCGAGCCTGATGCCGCGAAGCGCCAGCAGAAGGTCCTCGACCTCATGAAGGAAGTCGGCCTCGACATCCAGCACCTGCAGCGCTACCCGCATGAGTTCTCCGGCGGCCAGCGTCAGCGCATCAACGTCGCTCGCGCCCTCTCGCTCGACCCGAAGATCATCGTGTGCGACGAGCCCGTCTCCGCGCTTGACGTGTCGATTCAGGCCCAGGTCCTGAACCTCTTCCGTCGACTCCAGCGCGAGCGAGGCCTGACGTACATCTTCATCAGCCACGATCTGTCGGTGGTCAAGCACATCTCTGACCGCGTTGCCATCATGTACCTCGGCCGCGTCATGGAGATCTCGCCTGCTCACAGCATCTATGAGAACCCGCTGCACCCCTACACGAAGGCTCTGCTCTCGGCCATTCCGCCCGAGAATCCTTTCGAGCGTCACCCCGAGATGAAGCTTGAGGGCGAGATCCCCAGCCCGGTGGGCGAGCAGGTCGGCTGCCCGTTGGCCGGTCGTTGTCCCAACGCCACGGAGCGCTGCCGCCACGAGCGTCCTGCGCTCATGGAGGTGGAGGACAATCATCGAGTCGCGTGCTTCCTCTACCACGATAAGGTCGCGGAGTAGGTCTATTATCTTGGGGCCAGTCGTTTCCGGCTGGTCCCTTTCTGTTTTGTTTGCAAGTCTTGCGTTTGTCTAATGGCTGGTGTGCCGGGGACCGGCACGCCTTGAGGGAAGGCGGAACCGAAGTGTCGGTTACGAAGGAACAGCTTCACGAGGCTGTACTTGCTCACCAGGACGATCTGCTCAAGCTTTGTCAGCAGCTTATCCAGATCAAGAACCAGAGCCCGATTGATGACCAGGAGCCCGCTATCAAGTTCGTTCGCGACTACCTTGCCGAGCACGGCATCGAGTCCGAGCGCCTTATTGCGGACAGCGGCGAGGACTATCCTGTCGTCTATGCTCGCATTGGCTCCGAGGACGGCTTCCGCGTCGTTCTGAACGGTCACGTTGACGTCGTGCCCGTCGGCAATCTCGATGGCTGGGACTTCGATCCGTTCGGTGGCGAGATCCGCGATGGCAAGATGCTCGGCCGTGGTACCTCTGACATGAAGTGCGGTCTTGCGGTCCTGCTCTTCTCGATGGCCATGCTGAATGAGGCTGACGTTGACCTCAAGGGCGATATCCGCCTGCACGTCGTCTGCGATGAGGAGATTGCCGGCTCTGGCACCAAGTGGTTCTGCGAGAACGGCTATGCCGACGGCGCTGATGCCGTCATGATTGGTGAGCCCACCGGCCACGACACGATTGAGATTGGCCAGAAGGGCATCCTCCACCTCACGTTCACCGCTCATGGCGTGCCCGGCCACGGCTCGACCGGCAACTACAAGGGCGATAACGCCATCAACAAGCTCGCTAAGGTCATTCCCTTCATCGACGAAATCACCGCTGTTCCCGGACACTATGACGAGTCCCAGACTCGCGCCGTCAAGAACTCGCGCACCATCGCCGAGCGCACGATCGGCACTCCTGGCGTCGGCAACGTCATCGACCACTGCTCCACCAACGTCGGCATCATCCAGGGTGGCGGCAAGATCAACCAGGTGCCGGACTTCGCCTCCTGCAGCGTCGACGTTCGCCTGCCGTATGGCTGCAAGCACGAGGAAGTCGTTGCCGCGGTTGATGCCCTGATCGCCAAGAGCGGCGTCGAGGGCGTCGAGGCCAGCTATAACTGGATTGCCGAGGGCAACTACACCGACGACGAGTCCAAGCTGGTCACGAGCCTCAAGAAGAACATCGAGGACGTCTGGAACGAGGAGTGCCTGCCGGCTTACCAGTGGGCGAGCTCTGACGCCGCTCACTACCGCGCGCTCGGTGCCCCGACGATCCAGTTTGGCCCGGCCAACAACGAGGGCATCCACGGCTACAACGAGGATGTCGACGTTATCGATATCGTTCACTCGGCGGAAATCTACATGCTGTCGCTCTGCGACATGCTGGGGGTGGAGTAAATGACTGACGAGAAGTGCTGCTGCGGCACGGGCGCCGCGACCGATGTCAACGCCGTTCCCGAGGCGAAGCACACCGAGGGCCTGGTTTGGCAGTATGGCGACGAGCGCATCGAGTACGCCGCCGCCGCTGGTCACCTCGACATCTATGACCCCGCGCGCGTGCTCGAGGGCAAGATGTTCAATGTGAACTACGTTGCCTCCAGCGTTAACGGCGAGGCCGTGGACTCCTCCAAGCGCCCCGTGACGTTTGCCTACAACGGCGGCCCGGGCTCCGCGTCCGTGCCCATCAACTTTGGTGGCCTTGGCCCGAAGCGTGTCGTGAGCGAGGACGAGAAGTTCGCGAGCGCCTCCTATGAGGTCGTCGACAACCCCGGCACGCTCCTGCGCGAGACGGACCTCGTGTTCCTGGACGCTCTGGGCACCGGCTGGTCTTTCGTCGCTGATGGCTATGACAAGAAGCGCGTCTACGGCCTTGAGGAGGATGCCCGCACATTCTGCCGCGCCATCATTCGTTGGCTTGACGAGAACAACCGCTGGGACAGCCCCCTCTACATCTATGGCGAGTCCTACGGCACCATGCGCTCCTCCGTCCTTATGCGCTATCTCGGCGAGGCCGGCGTGCCGCTGGCCGGCGTCGTGATGCTCTCTGCGTACTTTGACTGGTCGCAGAACCTGCCGGGCAATGACCTGTACTACCTCGGCATGCTTCCGAGCTTCGCCTCGACGGCCCAGCACTTTGGCGTCACGGGCCAGGGCGTCGATGTCGACGAGTGGTTCGATGAGGCGAGCGAGTTCACTGCGAACGAGTATGCCCCGTCTCTCATGAAGGGCGACCGCATCGACCCGGAGGAGAAGCGTCGCATCGCCGAGAAGATGGAGCACTACATCGGTATCCCCGCGGACTTCCTGCTCGCTCACAACAACCGCATCGAGCTCGAGGACTTCCGCGCGAACATCGTGCGCGACCGTGGCCTGATGTGTGGTCGTCTCGACATGCGCTACACCGAGACCATGACGCTGCCCGTGCAGCGCAACACCTTCTACTTCGCCTGCGAGGATCCGGCGTCCCACGCTCTCGAGAAGGTCTGGTACGGCGCGTTCCGTAGCTTCCTCCGCAGCACGCTTGGTTACGTCAACCCCGCCGAGTACCGTCTGTCCGTCTGGAGCGAGATCGGTATCGGTTGGAACTGGGTCCACGACGAGCCCGGCATGGACGACACCAAGACCGCCGCTCCCAACCTCGCGTTCGACATCGCCACGGCACTCCGTCGTAGCCCGACGACCAAGCTTGCCATCCTCGGTGGCCGCTATGACGCCGCGACTCCCTGGTGGAACATGGACCACACGATGTCGCAGCTGTTCCTTCCGGCAGAGCTCAAGAGCCGCATTACCTACCACCGCTATGGTTGCGGCCACATGGCGTATACCGATGTCCCGACCCTCATGCAGATGGTCGACGACATGCGCGAGTTCTACGCCGCGGAGTAGGTTGCCCTTATGGATGTGAGGACGCTAGGGATCGTTCTGGTTATCGTGGCCCTTCTCGGCAGCGTTGCGGGGAGGCTCGTCAGGGGTCGTGCCGTCTCAAAGGCACAAGACCAATTCATGGCGGGGGACTTCGAGGGAATGATCAAGACCCTCGATGGCGCTGCGGCGAAGACGGGCCTTCCGCCGTTCAACCTCCACTACATGCGTCTCAACGGTTTTGAGGCAATGCAGGATGTCGAGGGCGAGAAGGCAGAGCTCAACGTGCTGTTGCGTATGCGCTGCACCGACGTGCAACGCCGGCTGGTGCTTGCTCGCGCGATGAACTTCTACGAGATGCAGAAGGATCGCGAGGGTGCTGAGCACGTGCTTGAGCTCATGGAGAGCTTCGAGGACAAGGATTTGCTCCGCGACGCGCGCCAGACGTTCGCCATCGTGTTCAGGAACAGCTTCGCGTACATCGCCGAGATGGAGCACCAGCTTGCGGATGCGGAGCCAGACGAGAAGGCGAGGCTCAACTACTTCCTGTCTCTTCAGTACGAGAACAAGGGAGATGAGGTTCGAGCCAAGGAGCACCTCGATCGAGTGATGTCTGTGTTTGGCACCAGTTCCGAGGGCGCGGCGGCTTCCGATGAGGAGGCTCCAATGCCCGCTGACGAGCCGGCTGATTCCAGCGAGGACACCACCGCTGATGCGGATGATGTCTCGAGCGAGAAGTAGGGTTCGGTTTGCGAGAGGACTAGAGGCCGACAGTCTCAAAGACAGCAGGGGGGGGCGTGGCGAAGCCACGCCCCCCCCTGCTTGTTCGCGTTTGCGCGTGTGTCGGGTGCGGGACAATCGCAAGCGAAAGGTGTTTGTTCGCCGCATGCGGGCGGGATGAATAGCCATGGCGCGACGTTTTGCCTTTCGACGACACCGAATGGCTGACTCGTCACTTGTGGACGAACGAGGCTCGCGCCGGCGAGTCGTTCCGGGCTTCGCTGGTCGGAAAAGGTCCGCTCGCGATTTAAGTGCGGGACGAAGTCCGCGCCGGCAAGGCCTTCCGGGTTCCGCGAGTCGGAAAAGGGCTTGGGAGGGGTTCGCGAAGAGGCTAACTGCAGCCTCGAGAGGGGAGCCTGACAACGAATTTGAGATTCTGCGGCTCGTATTTGACATTTGAGAGGCAGCAGGCAATCACCAACTGGGGTTTATCTGTGATAACCAGAGTGGCATATTCGATTTGAGGGCCAAAACGCCGATTTCCGGCCGCAAAATATCAAATTCGTTGTACGCACGTTGGGGAGAAACCTCAAATCATGAGGTATACAGCCGTTTGGGAGATTGGTAAACAGACATCCTCATTTGTCAGATTTCGGGCTTTGTGACGTGTGGCGCTTACACTCACCTCGACGGAGCGTCGCGCGGATGCTGCTTGATGGCGTGAGCGCATGCTCTGGCGCATCGGTCGCGCCCGAGGAGGCACCACATGGCAGACAAGGCGATACTGCTTGCTGGGAAGACGCTCGATGTCGTCATGCCGATGATTCGTTCGGGCAGGCTCCCCGCACGGCAGACCGACATCTGCCATCTCCCGCCGGAGCGCTGCGCCTCCCGGATGAGCGACCTTCTCTCGATCAATCTGGGTCAGCTCGCAAGTCTTGTTGAGGTCTCCGAGGACCATCCGCTCCGTGTCGCCGTAACAGGGGCCAGTCTCAGGCACCGCGTTCCCGGTTTTGAGTTCTCGACATTCCCGGAAGAGTTTCCGAAAGGGACGCTCTTGGAGATTGCGACGGGCATTTTGGTTCCGTCCTTCGAATGCTACTTCCTGCTTAAGGCACGCGACCTCTCGTTTGAAAAGCTCGTGCTTCTGGGCATCGAGCTCACCGGGCGATTCGCGCATGCGCGTATGGGTGACGCGTCTACTGCCTGCGAGTTCCTCGTGGATCCGGTGACGACTTCCCGGGAGCTTTCGAACTATGTCAAGGAGTGCGCGGGCACGACGGGCTCGCGCCCCGCTCGTGCGGCGGTGCCTTGGGTTCTCGACAACGCGTATTCCCCGCGTGAGGCTGTGATCGCCCTTGAGCAATGCCTGCCGCCGAAGCGCGGGGGCCGCGGGTATCCGCGGCCGATTCTGAACGCGGAGATCTCCGTTCCTCCAAGCCTGCGACACCTTGTCGCTCGCGACACCTTCACGCCTGACGTCTATTGGCCGGAGTTGCTTGACGTGGAATATGATGGCGGCTATCACAACGAAGAGACCCAGGTGGAGAGGGACAAGGCTCGAGTCGCGGATATTCAGGCGATGGGAATCGCGGTCATCTCGGCGACAAAGCTCACGCTGTCCACTTGCGAGCGAGCCGAGTTGCTGGGGCGCCAGATCGGTTCGTGTCTTGCCAAGGGTATTGGTCGCCCGATGAGAAGGCGAAACGCAAGACTCGGCTCCCTCGAGCGCGTGTCGGAAAGGGCGGCGCTGCATGCGCGGCTCATGGATGCGGCGGGCTCCTCGCTGTCGCGGGGAAGCGCGCAAAGGGGTGCACCCTGGGGCTTTGTGGGCGACGATGGCCAGGCGTGGTCGAGGTAGCGATGCTGCCACGGGCGCCCCGCGTGCGAACGCCCCGCGCGTCACGAGCGCCCCGCGTGCCACGGGCGTATCGCGCGTAGCTGTGCTAGTATTTCACCCTAGGCAATGACGGAGAGGTTTGGCTGTCGCGTCGCCAGCGGATAAGAGATGGGGCCCACCGGCTGAGAGGCTCCTCCAAGGCTGACGGCCAGAGTTCACTCCACCAGCCGCGAGCTGAAAGCGCCATGCGTCAACGCGCGCGCAAGTAGGGGAGCCGTCCGCCCCACGAGACGGGGAGAAGAGCGGGTACGCCGGGCAGGACATCCGGCGGCCAAGCAAGGTGGTACCGCGGAGACTCATCCGCCCTTGCTCGCAAGAAGGCGAGCGAGGGCGGTTTTTTTGTCGCACACTCTTGCCAAGGAAGGCGGGCGCGAGCCCGCGAACGAAAGGGGCATGAAAGGCATGACGATCATTGACGACCTCAAGGCCATCGAGGCCGAGGCGCACAAGGGCATCGGCGGCGTCGCCGACCTTGCCGAGCTTGACCGCGTTCGCGTCGCGGTGACGGGTAAGAAGGGTTCTCTCACCGGTGTCCTCCGCCAGATGGGCCAGCTCTCCCCGGAGGATCGTCCGAAGGTGGGCAAGCTCGCCAACGAGGTGCGCACCCGCATCGAGGCCGCCCTCGAGAAGCGCAGGCACGAGCTCGAGCACGCGGCTCTCGAGGCGCGCATCGCCGCCGACTCGGTTGACGTGACGCTTCCCGGTCGCGTCCCGTCCGTGGGCACGCAGCACCTCATCTCGCAGATCATCGAGGAGATCGAGCAGATCTTCTGCGGCATGGGCTACACCGTCGAGGACGGCCCCTACATCGAGACCAGCTACTACAACTTCACCGCGCTTAACGCGCCGCTTGACCACCCGAGCCGTAGCGCCCGCGACACCTTCTATGTCGAGGACAACAACCCTGGCAGCCTCGATCACTCCGAGGTCCATGCCAACGGCGAGTCTGACATCCTCCTGCGCACGCAGACCTCTGGCGTCCAGGCTCACACGATGGAGGCCCAGGAGCCGCCCATCTACATGATCTGCCCAGGCACCGTCTTCCGTCCCGACACGCCCGACGCGTGCCACCTCCCGCAGTTCAACCAGATCGAGGGTCTCGTCGTGGACGAGGGCATCACCTTCGGCGACCTCAAGGGAACCCTCGACTACTTCTGCCGCGAGATGTTTGGCAAGGACCGCGCCACGCGCTACCGTCCCCACTTCTTCCCGTTCACCGAGCCCTCCTGCGAGGTTGACGTGTCCTGCGGCGTTTGTGGTGGCAAGGGTTGCCGCTTCTGCAAGAACACCGGCTGGCTTGAGATCCTCGGCTGCGGCATGGTCGACCCGAACGTTCTCGACAACTGCGGCATCGACCACGAGAAGTACACCGGCTTCGCCTTCGGCATCGGCGCCGAGCGCGTTGCCGCCCTCCGCTACGACCTGCCTGACCTGCGCATGCTGATGACGGGAGATATGCGTTTCCTCTCCCAGTTCTAACCCCCCCAGGCTTTCCGCGGCACGCCATCTGGTCCCTCAAACCGTCGCTTGCGTGCCTTGGCACGCGGCGCTCCTCTTTCGGGCCCATCTGACGCACCGCAGAAACCCTGGTTTGATTCCGTATTCTCTGCGCTATAGAAAGGTATTCACATGCGCATCTCATATGAGTGGCTCGGCTCCATGGTCGACCTCCCGGCCGATTCCAAGGTCCTGTACCGCGAGCTCATCCGCACCGGCACCGAGGTCGAGACGATCGAGCGCGTTGGCGCCGATCTTGACCATGTCGTTGTTGGACAGGTCGTCTCGAAGCAGCCGCACCCGGATTCTGACCACATGTGGCTTTGCAAGGTCTCCGTTGGCGCCAGGAACGTCGACGCGGACGGCAACCCCGTTCCGCTGCAGATCGTCTGCGGCGCCCAGAACTTCGAGGAGGGCGACAAGATCGTCGTCGCGATGATCGGCGCGGTGCTCCCCGGTGACTTCAAGATCAAGAAGAGCAAGCTTCGTGGCGTGGAGTCCTGTGGTATGAACTGCTCTGCCCGCGAGCTCGGCCTCGGTGGCGATCACTCCGGCATCATGATCCTTCCCGAGGACGCCCCCGTGGGCATGGACTTCGCCGAGTACCGCGGCCTGTCCGACACCGTCCTTGACTGCGAGATCACGCCCAACCGCCCGGACTGCCTCTCCTATGTGGGCATGGCCACCGAGGTCGGCGCGGTTCTCGACGAGGACACGCACATCGAGCTTCCCGCGATCCAGCACGAGGAGGGTCCCAAGTCCTCAGACCTCGTCGACGTGCGCATCGACGCCCCCGAGCTCTGCTCTCGCTACGTCGCCCGCGTCGTCCGTGGCGTGAAGATCGGCCCGTCCCCGGACTGGCTCGCACGCCGCATCATCGCTGCTGGCAGCCGTCCCATCAACAACGTCGTGGACGTCACTAACTACGTGATGTACCTCACTGGCCAGCCGCTGCACGCCTTCGACCTCGGGAAGCTCTCCGAGCGTGACGGCCGTCGCCACGTCGTGGTCCGCGCCGCTCACGATGGCGAGGAGCTCACCACGCTCGACGGCGAGGAACGCAAGCTCACGAGCGACATGGCCGTCATCACCGACGACGGCGAGCGTCCCGTCGCCCTCGCCGGCGTCATGGGCGGCCTCGACTCCGAGATTGACGACACCACCGTCGACGTCCTTCTCGAGAGCGCCTGCTTTGACAAGAGCCACATCTCCCGCACGAGCCGCAATCTCAACCTCATGAGTGAGGCCTCCATTCGCTACGAGCGCCAGGTCGACGCCGCTAACTGCGAGGAAGTCTCTGACATCGCAGCCGCCCTCTTCGAGAGCTGCTGCGGCGCCACCGTCTGCCGTGGCCGCGTTGACGTCTATCCCGTTCCCGTTGAGGCCATCTGCATCACCCTTCGAGGCGATCGCGTCCGCGCCGTGTGCGGAGCCCCCATCACCAACGAGGAGATTTCCCACCTGCTCGAGCGCCTTGGCTGCGCCGTCGTTCCGCAGAAGGGCGGCAATGACTTCGAGGTCGTGGCGCCCACCTCTCGTCCGGACCTCACCCGAGAGGCCGACCTCATCGAGGAGGTCATTCGCCTGTGGGGCATGGACCGCGTCGAGCCGACGCTCCCCGGTGCCAAGAACCACCACGGTGGCCTCACGGTTGACCAGCAGCGCACGCAGCTCATCGGTCGCACGCTGCGCTCCTGCGGCCTCTCGGAGACCTTCACCTACTGCTTCGCGGAAGACGGTGATCTCGAGCGCGCAAAGATCACCGAGGCTGGCCGTGGCGTGCCCGTTCGCATCATGAACCCGCTGCTCGCCAACAACTCCGAGATGCGTCGCTCGATCCTCCCGGGCCTTCTCCGCTCCGTCGCCTACAACCTCGACCACGGCGTTGAGAACGTCGCCCTCTACGAGCAGGGCCGCGTGTTCTTTGGTCATGCGAAGCGCACGCTTCCCGACGAGCCCCGCTACGTCTGCGGTGTGCTTTCCGGTGCTTGGGGCGAGGACGGCTGGAACCAGAAGTACGAGAAGCTCGACTTCTTCGATGCGAAGGGCATCGTCGAGCGTCTGCTCTCCGCGCTTCGCATCACGAAGGTTCGCTTCAAGCCAGCTGATGCCGAGGAGTACAGCTGGCTGCAGCCTGGTCGCGCGGCCGAGGTCTATGCCGGCGGCGAGCTCATCGGCTGGGTGGGCAACGTTCACCCCGTGAGTCTCGATGCCTTTGGCATTGACGCGGACGTCATCGCCTTCGAACTCTCCGAGTCGCATCTCCTGCGTCTTGCCCAGCGCGAGCTGCCGTATGTCGACGTGCCCACGCTTCCCGCCATCACGCACGACCTTGCGATCGTTGTTGACGAGAGCGTCACGTGCGAGACTCTCATGCAGCGTCTGACCAGCGCCGGCGGCAAGCTGCTCGAGAGCGCCCGTCTCTTTGACGTCTACCGTGACCCGGTGCGCGTGGGCCTTGGCAAGAAGTCGATGGCCTTCCAGCTCACCTATCGCTCGAATGACCACACGCTCACGAGCGAGGAGGTCGAGCGCGCGCACGCGAAGGTCGTGAAAAAGGTCTGCGCCTCTACGGGCGGCGAGGTGCGCTCCTAGAGCGACGGGGCGAGACCCGAGATTCGATGACGTTTGATTTGCGATAGGCACGGACGTCGTTGCTCGATAGAATTCCCGAAAGTTAGGGGGTCGTCACATTTGTGGCGGCCCCCTTCGCGTGCGTGCTACCATGGACCTATGCCTAGTTGGAACGTACATACCGCCCATGTTCAGCGCCTGCTCAAGGAGGGTCCAGCCTCCTCCTTTGGCATCCGTGACGTCGATGCATTTCTGTTTGGCAACTATGTGCCAGACGTATACGTGGGCTATATGCTGCCGCATCCTTCCGGCATTCTGCCGTATGCGCTCACCCACTTCGCCGATCCCTGCGCCATTCCCATTCCTCGCGAGCACGAGTTCTGGGATCTCTACGTAGAGCCCACCCTCGAGATTCCTGCGGATGTGCCCATTGGCCCCGCGGTCATTACGGTGGAGGAGGGCGTGAGAATCTCTCGCGCGGGTGGATCCTTTATCATTCCGGCTAGTCAGCCGGTGCACGATGAGGTGGCGAAGCGCCTGTCACATCCTGGCTATCGCGCAAGTGACGTCGTGCTGGGTGCCTGGGCGCATCTGCTCTGCGACAGCGTCTATAACACGGCGACGCACGCTTGGCTCGAGCGCTATCACGTGCCAACGGGCGAGGCGACTCGCATTCGCAAACAAGGAGATTTCGACAAGTTCGGGCGTACCCTGTCCATCACGCTGACCTGCGAGGCAACCGCCGCGGTTCTTTCCCAGGCGGCGGAGTTTCCTCAGTATGCGCTCCGCGAGCGGGACGTGAGGCGTTCCGTGGACGTGGCGCGCGGCATTGTCGAGGATAACCAGCGCAACCATATTGATGGCACACCTGAGTACAGCCTGTTCACCAGCGATTTCTTCTTTGAGGTGTTTGAGCATGCGACCGAGCTGCTCGTCGAGCGCCTGAGCGACTACGCGAGGCGTGTCTCGGCGTAGGGTTATTGGCTCGGGCGTGCGCGTCTGTCACGGCGAAGTTGACCATCCCGTCCACGGCGAAGTTGACCATCCCGTCTATTTGAAGACATGCTTCCGGCGAGGTTGACCATTCGCTGATAGCTTGGGTATTGCGTCTCCTGTTGCGCAAACGATTACTTGCTCAATAAAGAAATACTACTAAAACCGCAGGTAGAGTTTGGTTGACTAGTCGTGTAATTTTGGCCTAGCCAATTGCGCGGAGTTCAACTTCGGGGTTACACTCCAGCCAGAACTAGTCAAGTTGCTGGGAGCCGTAGAGCGCTCCTGACGCCGGGCACTTGGCACTCATGGGAAGGCACGCAATGGCTGACTTCGAGAAGAAGGACACCTCGCTGCTCTACGTGCAGGTAGCAGACTATGTTCGTGAGAAGATTTATTCCAAGGAGTGGGGTGTTGATGAACGCATCCCGTCCGAGCACGAGCTAATGGCCATGCTCCACCTCTCTCGCGGTACCGTTCAGAAGGGCATTCGCTCACTTGTCGAGGAGGGCTTGCTCGTTCAGCAGCGTGGTCGCGGCACCTTCGTGATCCAGCCGGTCATGGCTCGTCCCTCGGGCAACAAGCTCCACTCGTTCGCGGAGTCTATGAACGAGCAGGGCATCGAGTACGTGACCCGTGTGGTTGAGAAGCGCATTGACCGTGCCAACCGCGTCTGCGCGCAGAACCTCGGCATTGCGGAGGGGTCAACCTTTCTCTACCTCATGCGCGTCCGCTTCGTTGCGGAGCAGCCCGTCATGCTCATCGAGAGCCGCATTAACCTTGAGCCGTGCCCTGGTCTCGAGAACGTCGACTTTGAGCGCGAGGGTCTGTTTGATGCCGTCGAGCGCACGAGTGGCCAGCCCGTTGGGGATGCGGAGATGACGTACAGCGCTCGCGCCGCGGGTAAGAGGCGTGGTCGCTGGCTCGAGTGCGGCGAGCGTTCCCCGGTGCTTGATCTTGACCAGCTCGTACGCCTCGAGGACGGTACACCCGTGGAGTGGGGTAGCGTCTGGCTCCCCGCAAACCGTTGCGTGATCAGCTCCGTTCGTACGAGGTAATGGCCTTACAAACGGCGTGTTTGCCGCGCTCTCTTTTTGACCCTTCTTTGATGTCGCCGCCGGGATTGTTAATCCTTGACGGCGACATTTCTCATGTCCAACAACGCCTTTCTCCAAGAGGGCTAGGCTTGTCTTGACTGTCACCATCGGGGGAAGGACGTGCATGGAGCTTACGACTATCAACTACCTGCCCAGCTACACCGTGGGTGTTGATGCCTATAAGGCAGTGCCCGAGGTCACGCGCCGCTTCGGGCGCAAGGCCGTCGTGATTGGCGGAAAGACCGCTATGGAGAAGGCCGGCCCGCGCCTCTCGGCCGCTCTTGAGGGCACGGACGTCGAGATACTCGGCTTCATCTGGTATGGCGGCCAGTCCACGCACGCGTCGGCTGCTCGAATCTCCCAGGATCCGCGCGTCGTCGAGGCCGACATGGTCTTTGGCATGGGTGGTGGCCGTGCCATCGACGAGAGCAAGGAGATCGCGGAGCTCGCGGGCAAGCCCCTCTTCACGTTCCCCACCGTCGCCTCGAACTGTGCTCCCGTGACGGCGATCGGCGTCTTCTACAAGGAGGATGGCTCGGTCGATAACTACTTCCTGCCCAAGGAGCCGCCCATCCACTCCTTCATCGACACGAAGGTCATCTCGGAGAGCCCTGACGACTACTTCTGGGCGGGTATCGGAGACGCGCTCTCCAAGCAGCCCGAGGTCGAGCTTTCGAGCCGAGACCTCGACCTTCCCCACACGCCGCTCATGGGTCGTGCGCTCGCGGTGTCGTGCGAACGTCCTCTGCTCGACTATTCTGAGAAGGCCCTCGCGGATAAGCGCGCGGGTGAGTCGAGCTATGAGTTCGAGCAGATCGTCCTCGACATCATCGTCTCCACGGGCCTCGTCTCGAACATGACAACGAACCTCGGTGCCGCCGAGGGCGCCTACTACTTCAATTCGAGCACGGCGCATGCCTTCTATAACGCCTATACGGGCATGGGGAAGGCAGCGGAGCGCCATCTTCACGGAGAGGTCGTCTCGTTTGGCGTGCTCGTTCTCAAGGCGTTTGATGACCAGGCGGAGAGCCTCGTCGAGTACGCGGCGCTTAACCGCACCCTTGGTCTCCCGGTGACCCTGGGCGAGCTTGAGTGCGGCGAGGATGCGCTTGAGGGGATCGTCGAGCGCGCTCAGAAGACCAACGAGTGGGGCCGAGCTCCCTATGGCTTCACTCCCGAGCGATTCAAGAGCGCCATTCTCGACGCGGACGCGTATGGCAGGGCCCTCCTTGCCGGGGACGCCGCGGGCCAGGCCAGGGCGCTTGAGGCAGTCCATGCGCATCGTTGCGTGGAGCCCACGCCCCGTAAGCTCTAGAGGCTTCGGCCCCGCTTGCATACGCGCGTTCGCGCAAACAACTAGCTCGACACATGAAAGGCGCCCCGAACCTGATGGTTCGGGGCGCCTTGTTGTCACTTGGGAGCGACTGATTCGCGTTGCGACCTGCGTCGCGGCTTTTGGCCTAGTGGCTTTGCGCCGGCCGTCAATGGCTCTTTGGCGTGAGGCTTACAGCTCGTGCTTGTTGCCAGCGACAGCTGCTTCGCCAGAGGGAACCTGCGCCACGAGCAGCATGTTCGTCGAGGTGATGTAGTCACCCTGGGACGGCGCGGTGTGCGGGTCGCCGGCGGTGACGCAGACGAGGTCGCCCTTGTTCACAAGGCCCTTCTTGTGGATGAGGTCGAGGGCCTGGCGGACGGTCACGTCAATGGCGCCCTGGGCGGTGCCGGGAAGGACGGTGACGCCCCAGTAGAAGCAGCACTTACGGACGGTCTCATCGTGCGGGGACACAGCAAAGATCGGCAGCTTCGGGCGGAAGTTGGAGATGAGGCGGGCAGTGCGGCCGCTCTCGGTGGGGGCGACGATGCACTTGGCGCCCACGCGGTTGGCGGTGGTCACAGCGGCGAAGCCGATGGAGCCGTTGACGTCACGGACGCCGCCGCGCTCGTGGTAGTTGTGGCGCTCGGGCAGGAACTGCTCGGTCTCGCGGCAGATGGAGGCCATCATCTTCACGGCCTCGACCGGATACTTGCCGGCAGCGGTCTCGCCGGAGAGCATGACGCAGTCCGTGCCGTCCATGACGGCGTTGGCGACGTCGTTGACCTCAGCGCGCGTCGGGCGCGGGTTGCGGATCATGGAGTCGAGCATCTGCGTGGCGGTGATGACCGGCTTGTAGGCGGCGTTGCACTTGCGGATCATTTCCTTCTGTGCGTGCGGCACCTTCTCGGGCGGGATCTCGATGCCGAGGTCGCCGCGGGCGACCATGCAGCCGGAGGCGTGGGCCAGGATGTCGTCGAAGTTCTCGATGCCGAGGGCACACTCGATCTTCGGATAGATCGAGACGTTGTCGCGGCCGTGCTCGTGGCAGATCTGGCGGATCTCCTCGACGCCCTTGCCGTCGCGGATGAAGGAGGCGGCGATCGCGTCGATGCCGACCTCGCAACCGAAGATGATGTCCTCGCGGTCGCGGTCAGTCACCGCGGGGAGGGAGATGTCGACGCCGGGGATGTTGACACCCTTGCGCTCGCCCAGGTCGCCGGAGTTGGCGAGGGTACAGTGGATGTCGGTGCCGTCGATGGAGTCGACGTCGAACTCAAGCAGGCCATCGTCGATCAGGATGCGGTCGCCCGGCTTGATCTCGTTGGGGAGGTTCTTGAAGTCGAGGGAGAAACGCTCATGGTTGCCGATGACGTCGTCATCAGTGGTGATGATGGTCTTGTCGCCGGTCTCGAAGTGGACCTTCTCGCCGTTCTCGAGCACGCCAGTGCGGACCTCGGGGCCCTTGGTGTCGAGCATGATGGCGACGGGGATGCCAAGCTCGGCAGAGACCTTGCGGACGCGCTCGACGCCGGCACGGTGGTAATCGTGGGAGCCGTGGGAGAAGTTGAAGCGGGCGACGTTCATGCCGGCCTTGATGAGCTCGGCGAGGACGGCCTCGTCTTCGGTGGCCGGACCCATGGTGCAGACGATCTTGGTCTTCTTGGACTGCATTTCTTTCCTTTCGCGTGACGAGTGCCGGACCCCATGTCTGACACCCGGGGGCGGAATGGGGGTTCCGCCTGCTCGGCGCGGGCGACTTTTGCGCGCGCCTGGCTGCCCAAAGGGGCTAGATATCAAAAGCGCTGCCTCGTCGGGGAGGGCAGCGCGGGTTTGCTAGCAGACGACAGCGGGCTTGGGGAGCTCTTCGCCATTCATGAACGCGGTCGCGTTGTCGAGCGTGGTCTTGGCGATTGAGGCGAGGGCCTCCTTGGTGAAGAACGCCTGGTGGCTCGTCATGACGACGTTGGGGAAGGAGCACAGCGTCGAGGTGACGGACTCGATGATGGTGTTCGAGCGGTTGCGGAAGACGTTGTCGCCCTCCTCCTCGTAGACGTCGAGGCCGGCCGCGCCGATCTTGCCGGAGCGGATGCCCTCGATGAGGGCCTTGGTGTCAACGAGGCCGCCACGGGCGGTATTGATGAAGATCACGCCGTCCTTCATCTTGTCGATGGCGTCGGCGTTAATCATGTGACGGTTGCTGTCGAACAGCGGACAGTGCAGGGAGATGAGGTCAGACCTGCGGAGGAGCTCGTCAAGCTCGACGTACTCGACCATGCCCTCGAGGGAGGGGTTCTGGTAGACGTCATAGCCGAGGACCTTCATGCCAAAGCCGTTGCAGATGCGGACCATGGCGGCGCCGATCTTGCCGGTGCCGACGATGCCAGCGGTCTTGCCGTGGAGGTTGACGCCGAGGAGGCCCTGGAGGGAGAAGTCATTCTCGCGGACGCGGGCGTAACCCTTGTGGATGCGGCGGGCGGCGCAGAGGCCCAGGCCGATGGCATGCTCTGCGATGGCCTCCGGCGAATAGGCCGGGACGCGCAGGACCGTCATGCCGAGGTCCTTGGCGACGGGTACGTTGACGGCGTCGAAGCCGGCGGAGCGCATGAGGACGAGCTTCACGTCAAAGCCGCGAAGGATCTCGAGCACCATGGCGGAGGCGTCGGAGTTGACGAAGGCGCAGACCGCGTCATAGCCGCGAGCGAGCGAGGCGGTGACGGGCGAAAGGTCGGCCTCGATGTAGTCGATCTTGATGTTGGGATAGTTCTTGAGTTGGGCGTCGAAAGAATCTCGGTCGTAGTCACGGGCGTCGTAGAAGAGGATTTTCACGCTGCCTGACTCCCTCCTGGATCGTTGCTGGGCACATGGCCCTTCCATTCCATACTCCAAGAGGAATTGTAAAACATGAAGTGTGGTCGAATGTGCTAGTAACACGTAAAGAATGAATGAATAATCGCAGCTAGATACGGTTGACTTCGATGCGATAGGCATTTACATGGCTCTTGATGGGGCCTGGCCTCCAGCTTTTGCGTGCAAGTTGACAAAGGGACAGTCCCTTTGTCAACTTGCGCCGGCGCGCAGGGGAGGCGAGCCGTGGAAGCAGAAAAAGGGACAGTCCCTTTTTCAGCCGCGCGGAGTCCACGTGGTGGCGGCAGGTTCCCTGACGTCTGGTTGCGCGGTTTGAGAGCATGGCGCGCTTGATTGGTGAGAGCCCGTCGAGTTGGGTATCATTGAAGAGCTTTGACAACGCGCGAACCACGGCAACCTTGATGAGCCCTTGCCCTTCCTGGGAATTATGATCGGGCATCAATCTGGCTCGCGCCTGAAAACCAGGAGGGCAATCTTGAGAGAATACCTATCTACATCCGCCGAGGTCCTGAGCGCTCAGGAGACTGACGCCACCGCTGGTCTCACCAGCGCGGAGGCCACGTCCCGTGCCGCGAAGTTCGGCCCCAACAAGCTGAAGGAAGAGGAGAAGACCCCGCTGTGGATTCGCTTCTTCCAGCAGATGGCCGATCCGATGGTCATCATGCTCATCGCTGCGGCGGCCATCAGCGCGGTGACGGGCGCCATTCAGGGAGAGGTCGACTTCGCGGACGTCATCATCATCATGACGGTCGTCATCATCAACTCCGCCCTCGGCGTCATCCAGGAGGCTAAGAGCGAGGAGGCCCTCGCGGCCCTGCAGGAGATGAGCGCCGCGCAGTCCAAGGTCATGCGCGATGGCAAGCTCGTCATGCTGCACTCCTCTGAGCTCGTGCCCGGTGACGTCATCCTGCTTGAGGCCGGTGACTCCGTCCCGGCGGACTGCCGCGTGATCGAGAGCGCCTCCATGAAGATCGAGGAGGCGGCGCTTACCGGCGAGTCCGTCCCGGTCGAGAAGCACGCCGAGGCCATCGAGCTCGCCGCCGATGCCGATGACGTGCCTCTGGGTGACCGCAAGAACATGTGCTACATGGGCTCCACCGTGGTCTACGGCCGCGGCCGCGCCGTCGTCGTCGCCACGGGCATGGACACCGAGATGGGCAAGATCGCAGGCGCCCTCTCGGACGCCAAGGAGGAGCTCACCCCGCTCCAGGTCAAGCTCGACGAGCTGTCTCATATCCTCACCAAGCTCGTCATCGTGATCTGCGTCGTCATCTTCGCGGTCGACGTCCTCCGTCACGGCTTCGGCAACATGGCCGAGGAGCCCACGCTTCTGCTCAACACCTTCATGGTGGCCGTGTCGCTCGCCGTCGCCGCCATTCCCGAGGGCCTCGTCGCCGTCGTGACCATCGTCCTGTCGCTCGGCGTCACCAAGATGGCCCGTCGTCAGGCGATCATCCGCAACCTCTCCGCGGTCGAGACTCTCGGCTGCACTCAGGTCATCTGCTCGGATAAGACGGGCACCCTAACGCAGAACAAGATGACCGTCGTCGACCACCTGCTCGCCGCCTCTGAGGAGAAGCTCCTCTCTGGTATGGCCCTTTGCTCTGATGCCAAGTGGGACGCCGAGGCCGGCGAGGCCGTTGGCGAGCCCACCGAGTGCGCCCTCGTGAACGACGCCGGCAAGGCGGGTCTCACGGGCCTTGTCGAGGAGCACCCGCGCGTGGGCGAGGCTCCGTTCGACTCCGACCGTAAGATGATGTCCGTCGTGGTGGAGACCCTCGACAATGAGTTCGAGCAGTACACCAAGGGTGGCCCGGACGTCGTGATTGGCCGCTGCACCTCGATCTTCGATGGCGACAAGATTGTGCCCCTCACTGACGAGAAGCGCGCCGAGCTCCTCTCGGCCAACAAGGCCATGGCAGACCAGGCCCTACGCGTGCTCGCGCTTGCCTGCCGCCACTACGAGGCCAAGCCCACGGACTTCTCCGCTGATGCCCTTGAGCAGGACCTTACGTTCTGCGGTCTCTCCGGCATGATCGACCCCGAGCGTCCCGAGGTGGCAGCCGCCATCGACGAGGCCCACACCGCTGGCATCCGCACCGTCATGATCACGGGCGACCACATCGACACCGCCGTGGCCATCGCCAAGAACCTCGGCATCATCGAGGACCGCTCGCAGGCAATCACCGGCGCCGAGCTTGACCGCATGACGGACGAAGAGCTTGACGCCCACATCGAGGACTACGGTGTCTACGCCCGCGTCCAGCCCGAGCACAAGACGCGCATCGTCGAGGCGTGGAAGAGCCGCGACATGATCGTCGCCATGACCGGCGACGGCGTGAACGACGCTCCCTCCATCAAGCGCGCCAACATCGGCGTGGGCATGGGCATCACCGGTACCGACGTTACCAAGAACGTCGCCGACATGGTGCTTGCGGACGACAACTTCGCCACGATTATCTCCGCGTGCGAAGAGGGCCGTCGCATCTACGACAACATCCGCAAGGTCATCCAGTTCCTGCTCTCCGCGAACCTCGCCGAGGTCTTCTCGGTCTTCGTCGCCACGCTCGTTGGCTTCACGTTGTTCCAGCCGGTCCAGCTGCTGTGGGTCAACCTCGTGACGGACTGCTTCCCGGCTCTGGCGCTGGGCATGGAGGACGCCGAGGGCGACATCATGCGTCGCAAGCCGCGTAAGGCCTCTGACGGCGTCTTCGCCGGTCACATGGGCGTCGACTGCGTGGTCCAGGGCATCATCATCACGGCGCTCGTTCTCGCGAGCTTCTTCGCGGGCGTGTACTTCGACATGGGCTACATCAACATCGCGGACATGATTGCCGGCACCGCGGATGAAGAGGGCGTCATGATGGCGTTCATCACGCTTAACATGGTCGAGATCTTCCATTGCTTCAACATGCGCAGCCGTCGTCAGTCGATTTTCACGATGAAGAAGCAGAACGGCTGGCTCTGGGCCGCCTCTGCCCTCGCGCTCGTGCTGACCCTCATCGTGGTCGAGTTCGAGCCGCTTGCGATGATGTTCTTTGGTGTGCCGGGCCTCGAGCTCAAGGGCTTCCTCACCGCTCTGGGCATCGCCTTCCTGATTATCCCGTTCGTCGAGATCTACAAGGCCATCATGCGCTCTGTGGAGAAGGAAGACTAACGCATGGGAAAGAGACCGGCAAAGAGCAGGTCAACCAAGCAGCCGAGGCGTCGCTCCCACGGGGGCGGCGCCTCGCGCGCGTCTCGCGACGAGATCCTGGCGGGGCTGCCTGCCGTGGATGAGCTGGCGAACGTGCCCGGTTTTGGTGACGTGCGACCGAGCGACGAGCAGCTTGCTGCGTTCGAGGGCGCGCGGGAGCGC